>Ga0208961_1000141_pt1 | contig 36583 bp, 27 predicted proteins | sample RifOxyB3_FD_184034 | JGI IMG/M metagenome (GOLD analysis project Ga0208961, IMG submission 184034) | Groundwater microbial communities from Rifle, Colorado - Rifle Oxygen_injection B3 (SPAdes) | ecosystem: Environmental > Aquatic > Deep subsurface > Groundwater | place: Rifle, Colorado, United...
GAACGCGATACATCGGATTGACGCACGGCAAACCCTTGAAACGTTTGACTTCTGCAATAGCGTAAGAGCGTCTTGTCTCGCCACAAAGAGAATCCCCTGCAGAAGTGACATGCGCCCCGCCCGCGGAGTGCCGCGCGCAAGGGCTGGGTGAGGAAATCCAGTGTGCCGTCCGCCAAGTGCGTTGTGCTGCGGCAACCTGGTGCCGGCGGGCGTAGACGGCCTGCTGGCCGGCCGCCGGAAGTCACCCCGCAACTTGCGACGCTTTGTGCCATTGAGGGTCGGCGGCCCGTCTTGTCGCCAACGGCGACACGCATGTCCAGCCCAGGGTTGGCAAACCCTGGGATTCGACGTGAGGAAACCTGATTGCACCCCAAAGGGGTGCTGCATGCCGAGCCACGACGGCGAACACAGGGACGCCGCGTTTGTCCCCTTCAGGGACGGACGGATGGGTTCCCGGGCGCAAGACCCCAGGGTCGCTTGACCCTGGGCTGGACATGCACGTCGCCTTTGACGACGGAAAATACACCCGGGTGACGCTCGGACGGTGGAATTGCCGGGTCATTTCTGGCGCCCGAGCACCAGAGCGGGTTGGTCTATGTCCTGCTATGCCATGTTTTGCATGGTTGCGCTCGCAGACTCGTTGAGCCGGTGAAGCAGGTCTTGCATGTCGGCCGTGTCATAGCGCTGATCGATCGGGATGGAGAGGATATCGGCGGAGATCGCGTGAGCCTGGGGGAAGTCAGCGGCACGCACTTCTTCGGGCAGGGCCCAGTGGACCGGGCAGAATACGCGGCGGGCGGCGAGTTCGCGCCGCAGCCGGTCACGGGCACCACCCCGCACACGGACGGGGAACGCCAGCGGCGATACTCCCTCCGGCAGGCACGAGAACAGGGGCTGGCAGAAGTCCCCGAGACGAGTGCCACCCTCGACAGCGTCCAAGAGCGTTCGGAAGTTGTCCCTGCGCTGCCGGACGGCGCCGGCGATGTCGAGGTGGTTCAGGAGCCGCAATGAGAGCTGCGACATGCCGCAGCGCGGGACGCGGTGGTCGATCTCCGCCTCGGCCTCCTGAAATCGGTCCAGGAAGGCGCGCTCAAGTCGGCGGTTGCCCGTCTCCTCGTGCAGGAACCGATACCGCAGGACCTTGCCCGCCATCCGGCGTTGCACGAACCCACCCGCGGCCGGTGCGAGCCGCGGCAGGACAACGCCGGGCGCGCGGCAGAGAACCAGGCCGCCGTCCGGAACGGGCAAGTATTTGCGGAAGCTGGTGAGAACAAAGTCGCCGACGCCGCCAATGACACCGGGGCTGTCCCCCATCCACGATCCCTGGACGCAATCCTCGATCAGCCACGGTCGTGACCCGGCGCCCGAGAGAGGATCGTCTTCGGCGGCGGTTCGCGGGGGCGCTCGCCTTCCAGGCCTCGGAGTGCCCACGGTACCTGGAGGGCGAGCGGCCTCGCGAGCCGTTGAGTCGTGGACTTGGTCAGGTGCCGCGGCCCGACTCGGCAGGCCGACGACGGGGAAGCCGAAGTAGTGGATGACGAGCACGGCACGCGGCCGGAGTTCGGCCACCTGTCGGCGCAGGTGTTCCGTGTCGATGGCGAGGTCTTCGCCAACACCATAGAAGGCGAGCGGCAGGTTCTGCTCGCAGAACGGCTGCAGGATGCTCGGGCAAAGGTATGCCGGCAGCAGAACAGTGCCTGGGCCGTCGGCGGCGATCGTCTCGGCAATGAGCTTCAGGCCGGTACGCCCGCTGGCCACGGTGCGGATGTTGCCGTCGAACGTGGCCTCGCCACCGGATAGCGCCGCGCGCGCCTGTCCCGGCGACAACTCCATTTCGCCGCCGAACGACAGGGCCGCGGCTTCGGCGGACGGTGCGATGTTCGCCATTCGGGCTACTCCTGCAGTCCAACGCCAAAGTCCTGCCGCGCGCGGAGATGACTCAGTGACGCCGTGACGGAGTGACTCCACGATCCCTGATGCCGGAACACCGAAACCTCCCACCTCGTTACTCCCCCGCTACAGCGTCTGGAACGCCTTGCGCAGCAACCCCGGGCCGCCGGTGCACTGCCGGAGCGCCTCCACGATGCGCGCCGACGCGTGGCCATCCCCGTAGGGGTTGCGGAGTCCGCGCAGCGAGTTGCGGAACGCAGGGTCAAGGGCGCGGCCGAGCGCCGTCGCGATGGCGTTGCAATCGACCGGGACGTCGATGACGTTCGCCGCGCGCAGGCGTCCGGCCTGACGGTCCCCGATGTTGACCACCGGTAGTTCGAAGCTCGGTGCTTCCCAGATGCCGCTGGATGAATTGCCCACCATGACGTCGGCGCAGGCCAGAAGGCTGTAGTAGCGCAACTGGCCCAGGCTTTGACACAGGACCGAAGTGGGGTGCGCGGCGGCGAAACCTCGCATGCGCTCCAGGATCGCCTGGTTTCCGGGGTCCGGATTGGGCTGGGTCAGAACGAACGTGCCCTGGAAACGGCCCAAAGCATCGAGGACGGCGGCGATCTCCGCGTTGGACCCGACACTCAGCGTCGTGGGGTGATGGCACACCGCGATAACCGGCGGCGTCAACGCGATCCCCAAGTGGGCCGCCAACTCGGCGCGGGACAGGAGGCGCAGACTGCGGAGCAGGTCCAGGGCCGGGTCGCCGGTGACCGTGATCCGCCACGGCTCTTCGCCCATCTGGCGCAACCGGTCCGCATGGGCCTGCATGGCCACGAAATGCAGGTGACTCATCTTGGAGACCGCGTGCCGTACCTGATTGTCGAGCGCGCCTTCGGTCTCGTCGCCGCCGGAGACGTGGGCGACCGGAATCCGCAGGGCCAGCGCCGCCGTGGCGGCGGCGAGCAACTCCATGCGGTCGCCGACCATCAAGAGGATTTCCGGCTGCAGCCGGGTCAGGCTGTCGGCGAGCCCCAGCAGTCCCAGCCCGACGCTCTTCACCGTACCGCTGGCGGTGTCGGACGCCACCAGCATCTCGATGCGGTCGGCGATGGGAAACCCGTCGGCTTCGATCTGGCCCACGGTGCGGCCGAACTCGGGCGCCAGGTGCGCCCCCCCGACGATGAGGAGCAGGCGCATGTCCTGGGCCGCGGTCAGGGCGCTCAGGATCGGCAGGCAACTGCTGTAGTCTGAGCGCGCAAACGTGATGACGCCAATACGGTTCATAATCTCAGGTTGTTTAGGCTGTGGGCTGTTAGGCTGTAGGCTTCCGTTTGCCAACGGTTCCGGTTTGCTCGCCGCCGTCTCTGACTTTGCGATTCATGGGCCACGTGTCGAGTGTCGGGTGTCGAGGGGGGCTCCCCTGAACACCGAACACTGGACCGTCTTACCTACAGCGATCCACCTACAGCCTGCCCTTACGTCAACATATCCAGTTCAATGAGCTGGTTCGCGGCCAGGTCGCGTTTCGCGTGACGGCCCACGACCACGCCGAGGAAGTGCGGTGGCAGCCCGCCGCCCGCGCGGCGCAGGGCCACCGCATCGGCTTCGATGCGTTCACCTTGCCGCACCGGTCGGGTCGTGACCAGGGATTTCTGCACCACTTGCCGGGTTTTTATCTCGACCTCAGCCGGCTGCTTGATGCCTGAGCCCAGGGCGCTCTCGACCGTACGCACGGCGCGTACCATGGCTGCGAACTCGTGCGGTTCGAGCGAGGCCCGGTGGTCGGGGCCGGGCAGGTCGCGTGAGAGTGTGAGGTGTTTCTCCAGCACGCAGGCCCCGAGGGCCACCGCGGCCAGGGCCACGTCGGAGCCCAGCGTGTGGTCCGAGAATCCGACTGGACAACCGAACGCCGCGCGCAGCGTGTGCATGGCGCGCAGGTTGCAGTCGGCAGGCTGGGCCGGGTAGTCGGAAACACAGTGCAACAAGACCAGGGCCTGGTTCCCGGTGCCGCGGATCGCGTCGACCGCGGCCTCCACCTCGCCCAGATTCGACATGCCGGTGGACAGGATGACCGGCCGGCCCTTGGCGCCCACATACCGGAGATAGGGCAGGTTCGTGACCTCTCCGGAACCCAGTTTGAACAGCGGTACACCGAGCCGGTCGAGAAAATCGGCACTGTCTTCTTCGTCCGGCGTCGAGAAGAAGAGGATGCCTTTGGCCGCGGCGTGAGCCTTGAGAGCAGCAAAGTCGGCGTGGCGTAATTCGAGTTTCCGGATCATCTCGAACTGGGTCTGGTCCTGACCCACGTTCTGACGCTGGTAATCGGCCATTTTCGTGTCCGGCAGCGTCAGTTTCTCGGTTATCCAGGTCTGGAACTTCACGGCGTCGGCGCCGGCGTCGCGGGCCGCGTCGATCAGGTCAAAGGCCAGGGCCACGTTGCCGTTGTGATTGACCCCGGCCTCGGCGATGATGAAGCAGGGCTGCCCCGGGCCGATGCGGCGGGTGTCAGTGATGTTGACCAAACCGTTGTTCATGACTCACGCGGGTGTTCAGTGTTCAGTGTTCAGGCGGGGCGGCGGTCGAGGGTGGACGGTGGATGGCGGAGGGCACCGCGGGCGCACCGACGTGCGCGTCCGGGTCGGGGGTCTCACCCTGAGTCGCCGCAAACTCAGGACCGCCGCAACCCGCCCCCTGCCCCCCTGCCCCCTTGAACCTCTGCTCCTGGCGGTGCCTGAAGATCAGTTCAGCGAGCAGGAAACTCCACTCGCCATCGATATCCAGCGAGCGCTCCGGCGGCATGACGTAGGCATGTGTTTCGGGGGTGAAGAAGGTGCGCGCCTGACGGAAGAACGACGGTCGGGCCATGAAGATGGCGCCGTTCTCTGTATACACCTCCGGCAGATCCTGGCGACGGGTCGGTTCGGCACGCGGCGTGCCGCCACGGTTGAGGAGATCGAGAAAGGACGTCAGGCGTCCGTCCGCGGCAATGCAGCGGGCGTAGCAGGGGTGCTGGCTCACCTCGACCACACTGACCACGGCGGCAGCGTCACGCTGCCGTGCCAGGTCGACGGCGCCGTCGATGTCCACGGTCTCGCGCAGCGGACAGGTCGGTTGCAGAAGCATCAGGTACTCGGGGGCTGTCGCCCCGTTGCCGCACAGCCACTCGATGGCGTGCAGCACGACGGCGTCGCCCGGCGTGTCGTCCCGGGCCAGTTCGGGCGGGCGCATGAACGGGACCTCCGCACCGCACGCTCGTGCCACGGCGGCGATCTCCGCATCGTCGGTGGAAACAACGACCCGGTCCAGGCGACGTGAGGCCAGGGCCGCCTCAACGGTCCACGCCAGCAACGGCTTGCCGGCCAGCGGCTTAATGTTCTTCCGGGGGATTCCCTTCGAGCCGCCACGCGCGGGAATCAACCCCACGACGGAACTGTTCACGTGCGAACTCCGTTTCGCCTCGTCTGTGCGTTCTTCGCGGCCGTCACGACTCGGGCAGCGACGATTGAAGGTTCAGGATTCGGGGTTCAGGTGTCAGGAAGGAGAACTCTAATGCTGAACCAGGTTGTGTATTCCTGAAACCTGAACACTGAAACCTCCTCAACTGGGCCGCCGTCACCCCTGCGCCAGCACCTTTCGGGTCCAGCGGTCGATCTTCCCGACACCTTCGGCGGCGGCTTTGAGAATCGTCTCGACCGAAAGCGGCTTGAGGAAATAGTCGTCAAACCCTGCTTCGCGACAGGTGAAGACTTCGAAAAAGCGCCCGTACCCGGTCATGGCGTAGAGACAGGCCAAGGGATTGCGGCTGCGGATCTGCTCGCACAACTCCAGTCCGGTCATGCCGGGCATATTCAGATCGGAGAACACGACATTGATTTTTTGGCGGCGCAGCAGGCTCAGGGCCTCCTCGCCCGTGGAGGCGGTGGTCACGTCGTAGCCGGCATCGCCCAGGACCGCGACGAGCATGTCGCGAATGGATTTCTCGTCATCGACGATCAGGATTCGGTTGTCCATAATGCTGTCCCTCCTTGGACAGGTTCCACGGTGCCTGCGTCCCTTCGGCCCGTCGGCCCGGCGCAAAACACTCCTACGTGCCCGTGCCCGGGCCGGGCGATACATTCCCTGCCAGTGTGCTTCGAATCTTCCGGCAGACCGAGAACAGGCTGAACGGTTCGTCCAGCAACGGAAACACGGCAGGCAGCGGTTCTCCGGCCGGCTTTCCCGGGTACCCGGTGACCAGAAGGACCGGCAGGTCGGGGAACCGCGAGCGAACGTCCCCGGCAAACTGTGGTCCCGCGTTGCCAGGCAGCGCTGTGCCGCAGATGACCAGCCGGATCTGCCCAGGACCCTGCGCCATCTGCTGCCGTGCCTCTGCGACACTGCTCACCAGTCGCACATGGTAGCCGCTGGTCTGCAGGATGCCCAGCAGGCTGCGCATCACGTAGGGGTCGTCCTCAAGCAGCAAAACGGTTTCGCCCTGGCCGCGCCAGGCTTCGACGGCCGTATGCTCACCGTTCGGTTCCGTCCCGGAACGCATCTGGCCGGGTGCGGGCTGAGCGGCGGGCAGGTAAATGTCGAAGACGGTCCCCTGACCCACCCGGCTGGACACCGAGATCCAGCCGTTCATATGCTGGACGATCCCGTAGACGACGGACAGCCCCAGGCCAGTTCCCTGACCGGCGGCTTTGGTGGTGAAGAACGGCTCGAAGATGTGGGCTTGGATGTCCGGGGGCATGCCGCGTCCGGTATCGACAACGGTCAGGCAGACGAAGTGTCCGGGCCGGGCGGATGGGTCGTTCTGCCGGTTGCCGGGTTCCAGATGCACGTTTTGCGTGATCACGCTCAGTCGCCCGCCGTCGGGCATGGCGTCGCGCGCGTTGGTGCACAGATTCAGGACGACCTGCTCAATGTGCGCCTCGTTGGCTTGGATCTCGAGCAGGTCCGGGGCCAGGACCGGCAGCACCTGGATGTGCTTGCCCAACAGGCGGCTCAGCATGCGGGTCATGCCCTGAATGGTCCGGTTGATATTCAGGGGGTGAACCGCGCCGGGATCGCGCCGGCTGAACAGCAGCAGTTGCCGGGTCAAATCGCTGGCCCGATGCGCCGCGGCGAGGATGCTCTGCAGCGGCTCGTGGGCCGGATGCTCCTGGGGCAGGGCGTGGAGTGCGATGTCCGCGTCGCCGAAGATGTTCATGAGCGTCGCGTTGAAATCCTGCGCCACACCGCCGGCCAGCGCCCCGACGGCCTCCATCTTCTGCGCGTGCATGAGTTGCCGCTCCAGGCGGCGCCTGGCCGTGATGTCCAGTCCGACACTCATGATACCGATGATGGCATCGTTGTCGTCGCGAACGCCACGGCAGTACCAACTGACAACCCGCTCATCGCCGCTGCGGTTGAGGATGACCGTTTCCTGGCCCTCGAGAGACTCGCCGTCGAGCACGTCGCGCAGACGGCCGAGGAACTTCTCCCGCTGCTCCGGTACGGGCAGCAGTTTCTGCCAGACGGCGGCCTGCCCGATCACTTCCGCCTGAACGTGACCGGTCACCACCTCGGCGGCACGGTTCCAGATCACCACGCGCAGGTCTCGGTCCAGAACACTGACCCAGACGCAGGCGCTGGAGATGACCTGCTGCAGAAACTGGTTGAACTGCCGGGCTTCGTCCACGGCCTGGCGCAGTTCGCTGACATCGGTGGCAATCACACCGCACCCGTCGCCGGCCTTGAACACCTTCAGCGACACACGCAGGCTGTCGTCCGAGCCCGGCACCGCGATGTCACCCAGGAACTGCGGCTGGGCGGTGCGAACGACCGTCGCAACCTGATCCATGAACGGCGCCACGTCCGGAATACACTCGGCCAGGGTGCGGCCTGCCACGGTCTTTGCGTCCAGGCTGAACAGGCTCAGCGCGGCCTCGTTGGCAGCGGCGACGCGCAGGTCCCGGTCCAAGACCAGGAACGCCTCGGGCGCGTTCTGCAGGAACGCTTCGGCTATGATCGCTGCTTCCATGCCTTGCCTTTTCGAGTCCGGCCTGCCGCCTATTCAGGGACAGACCTCGATGTTTCATGGCCCGTACGCCTGGCGTTCAGGCCGTGGTTCTCCGAGCCTCCGACTCAAAACTCCAGGCCCGCACCGCGCGCGTGCAGCTCTTCCACGTCGTGCGCGATCATCAGAGCCGTACGGTCGTTGACGCCGAGCCGCTCGACCGCCGAAGCGAGGAAGCGGGCCACGTACAGTTCCCCGGCGTCTTCGCGCTTTTCGGCCACCCAGGCCGCCATGTTACCCAGGCGCACCAGTTCCACGGCCCGGTCCTCCTTGTTCTCGGTGTCGGGCAGGTCGTGATGCCGGCGCACCACCTCCACAATGGTCTGGGGCAGGTTCCACTTGGCCAGAAGCCGCGCCCCCACCTCGGCATGATCGACGCCCAGGATCATCCGCTCGGCCAGCAGCGGCGATATCTTTGCATCCCGCACCAGTTCGTCCACCTTAACCATGTCGGCCCGGAGGTTCTGGACCAGGGCGACCTTGCCGATGTCGTGGATCATGGCGCCCGTGATGGCGTGTTGCGAGGCTTCCTCCCCCGATGCCTCCGCCATCTTCTCGGTTGCCTTCGCGACTCCCAGCGAGTGCTGCCACTGGGTGATCGTGCCGCCCTCGCGGGTCTGGATCGTGCCGCGCAGAATCGGGATGACCGCGGAGGCCGTGATCAGGTGGAACAGGTTCTTTGAGCCCAACCGCAGGAACGCCTCGCGGACGCTGCCCACCGAACGACGGCAGCCGAAGTAGGACGAATTGGCCAGGCGCAGCAGGTTCGCGGTCCAACCCATGTCCCGCTCGATCACCGCCACGACCTTGTCCACGTCCACTTCGGGGGCATGGAGCAGGCGAATGGCCTCCAATGCCCCCACGGGCACGGAGCGCACCTTCTCCATGACCGCGAGGACTTCCTCCCTCCGGCTCATACCTCGTTCTCCTGTGCTGGTGCGGACATACGGACCGTGGCGGCGGGAACGCCCCGGGATCGCCCGGGGCGGACGGCCGCGTCGGCGATATTCTACAGACCGGTGGCGCCTCCGCCACCGGCGGCTTAGCGTCCGCCGACCAACTGCACTGCGCTGGCAGGCAACTGGTTGCCCTGCGCCATCATGGCGGTGGCGATCTGGTTGAGGATCTGGAACTTCATCAGGTCGGCCGCTTCGCGTGCCGTGTCAATGCTGCGCACCTTGTTCTCCGCGCCGCGGATCTGGTTCTCGTACGCGATCAAGGCGCCGCGCGTCTTCTCGAACCGGCCCTGCTGCGCCCCGATCGACGCTCGCGTCTGGGCAATGTAGTCAATGGCGCTCTGCAGGCGCGCGATGGCAATGTTTGCCTGCGTGGTGACGCTCGTCCCTTCGGCGCCGGCGGTGCTGCCAAGCCCGCCAGCACTGTAGTAATTTACCGCGGCATCGGTGAGCAGGGCGGACCAACGGACCGAGTTGGTTCCGATCGCCGCCGATCCGGTATCCGTGAGGTTCGCCAGAGCGATGCCGATGGTCTGGCCGGAGTCGGCGCCCACCTGTACGATTACCGCAACGGTGCTGTCAAAGGTGCGGTCAAGCAGGTTCTGGCCATTGAACTTGGCGGCGTTGCTCGAGATGCGCAGCACCTCAGCCTGCAGGGCACCGAATTCGGTCTGGATGTTGGCCTTGTCGGTGGATGTCTTCGTCCCGTCGGCGGCATCGACCGCCAGTTCGTGCATGCGCGCCAAGTGATCGCTGATCTGCTGCATCCAAGTGTCCGCTGTTTGCAGCAACGACACCGCATTCTCCGTGTTGTGCATGGCCATGTTCGAACTGCCGGCTTGGCTGCGCATTCGCTCGCTGATGGCCACGCCGGCGCCGTCGTCCACGACGCTCTTGGTGCCCTGCGCCAGCCGGCGCATGACACTGTTCAGGTTCAGGCTCGCGAGGCTGTAGTCCGTGTACGCCGAAAAGGCGGTCGGACTGTTGATGGTTCCTGACGTCGGCATGGTCCCAACCTCCTGTGTTGTGAAGCATATCCCGGTTGACTTCCGTGTCAACCCAGTCAGGTACCGCGGCCGCGGGCCCGACCTCGCTGACTCACGACTACCCGACCAGCTGCACCGCGCTGGCCGGTAACTGGTTGCCCTGCGCCATCATCGCGGTGGCGATTTGACTGAGGACCTGGTACTTCATCAGGTCAGCCGCTTCGCGTGCGGTGTCGATGCTGCGTACCTTGTTCTCCGCGCCGCGGATCTGGTTCTCGTAGGCGATCAGCGCGCCGCGCGTTTTCTCGAAGCGACCCTGCTGAGCCCCGACAGATGCCCGCTTCTGGGCAATGAAGTTGACCGCAGCCTGAAGACCCTCGATCAAATCGCCGCCCGTCATGTTTGTTGCCGACAGTGCACTGTCCGCCAGCATGCTCCAGTTGAGCCCCGTGGACATCGTCGTCGTCGCCGTGCTGGCAAGATCGGTGAGCACGATGTTGATCGCCTGGCCGGAATCCGCGCCCACCTGGACCGCCGCGCCCGCGCCGGAAAACGTAGTATCGAACAGCATCTGGCCGTTGAACTTGGCCGCACCGCTGGTAATGCGTTGGATCTCGTTCTGCAGCGCGGAGAATTCCGTCTGGATGTTCGCCTTGTCCGTGGACGTCTTGGTGCCATCCGCGGCATCGACCGCCAACTCGTGCAGGCGCGCCAAGTGATCGCTGATCTGCTGCATCCAGGTGTCCGCTGTCTGTAGCAGCGAGATGGCGTTTTCTGTGTTGTGCATGGCCATGTTCGAACTGCCCGCTTGGCTGCGCATCCGCTCGCTGATGGCCACCCCGGCGCCGTCGTCCACGACACTCTTGGTGCCCTGCGCCAGCCGGCGCATGACACTGTTCAGGTTCAGACTCGCGATGCTGTAGTCCGTGTAGGCCGAAAAGGCAGTCGGACTGTTGACGGTTCCTGAAGTTGGCATGGTTCTAACCTCGGCGTTTTGGGTTTGGGTTCAAGTGGACTTCCTTGTTCGGCAGCAACGGCCTTGCACCGGCGGATTCGCCGCCTTTCACTCTACGACTACCCGACCAACTGCACCGCGCTTGCCGGCATCTGGTTGGCCTGGGCCATCATGGCGGTGGAGATCTGGTTGAGGACCTGGTACTTCATCAGGTCCCCGGCTTCGCGCGCCGTGTCGATGCTGCGCACCTTGTTCTCCGCGCCGCGGATCTGGTTCTCGTAAGCGATCAGCGCGCTGCGTGTCTTTTCGAAGCGCCCCTGTTGCGCCCCGATCGACGCGCGCAGCGTGGCGACGTAGTTGATGGCGAACTGCAGGCGGCTGATCGCCTCGGTGGCGTTGCCGGCAATGCTCGTGCCGTCGGCGCTGTCGATGATCGAACCCCAACTGATGCCACTGCCGACGATCGAGTCGGAGGTCTCCGAGAGATCTGCCAGCGTGACGTCGATCTGCTGGCCCGCGTCCGCACCGACCTGCGTCGCCTGACCGGTCGCAAACGTGCTGTCGAACAGCATCTGGCCGTTGAACTTCGCCGCCCCACTCGTGATGCGCGACACTTCCGCCTGCAGGGCCGAAAACTCCGTCTGCACGTTCAGCTTATCCGTCGACGTCTTGGTGCCGTCGGCGGCATCAACCGCCAGTTCGTGCATGCGAGCCAGGTGGTCGCTGACCTGCTGCAGCCAGGTGTCGGCGGTCTGCAGCATGGAAATGACGTTCTCCGCGTTGTGCACGGCCATGTTCGAACTGCCAGCCTGGCTGCGCATGCGCTCGCTCATCGCCACGCCGGCGCCGTCGTCCACAACGCTCTTCGTGCCCTGCGCCAGCCGGCGCATGACCGTGTTGAGGTTCAGCACGTTCATGCTGTAATTCGTGTAGGCGTTGAAGGCGTCCGCACTTCCGACCGTTCCCTGGGTTGCCATGGCGTCGTCTCCTTATCTGGCAGGCCGGATCTTCGTTTCGCCGCTCGTCTCGGTGCCGTTCCGCCTCCAGACTGTTCGGCGTCCCCGGCTCACCTCAGCATCCGACACGAACAAGTGCTGAGATCGTCCCGTACTACGCAAGGGCTGTGCCAGAGGGGGCTTGCTCTTGTCCACTGCCAACGCCCCAAACAAACTCCCGCAAAACAATGCGACCTGTGCAATAAGGATCAGTGCGTGTCTACGCCTTCGGTTGGGCGCGGCTGTAGGGCAAGGCTCCAGCCTTGCAGTCTTGCTCGGCACCGCGCGAACCACACGGCGCACCGGAAGGAAACGCATTCGGCAAGGCTGGAGCCATGCCCTGCTTCCGCATCGCGGCCTGCCAGGCTTATTGCACAGGTCGAAACAATGATCCCGGGGGACCGCAGGCGGCGCCAGTCCGGCCAGCGCCCCCACACGGCTCGCGTGCCGTCGACTTGCGCCGGCCGCTCCACCGGCATTCCGGTGGCAAATCTTGCCGACCGAGGGGCAGGTTCTTCCCTGCGGCGGCGAACCGCCCGCCGGGCAGGACAACGCACGGGTTGTGCCACCCCTTATTGACATTTTGTCACCGCGCCCCCGCCCGCGTGAGAACAAGGCAGTCCCGGCAGCCTGTGAACCTGGCTCGCCTTGTGCGTTGTCCCCCCCCAGGCAACGTTGATGGCCCAGCAGTCCCGCGCAAGATTTTTATCGGGTGACCGCTAAACCAGCAGGAAAACTGGCCGATTTGAATAGAATATATAGGTTTGACGGCGCCGGCAGTGAGGGCTGGCGGCCAAAGGCGGAACGGCAGCGGCCTGGCCTTGGATCGGAAACGGAGACCTGCACATGAGCACGGATAGTGTGACGCACGTCGGCACGGTTGGCGGGGTAGACATCAATACCCTCGTGTCCAGCCTGATGCAGTCCGAGCAGGCCCCGCTGATCCAGTTGCAGAACGAGATCGTCACGGAGCAGGACAAACTGGGCCGGTGGACCGATGTCGAAGCGCGCCTGTCCACGCTGCAAGGCAAGACGACGCAGTTGACCACCGCGAGCGTCTGGGAACAGATGAGTGCCACGGTGACACAGACGACCAGCGTGCTGTCCGCGTCCGCCGAATCGACAGCCTCCGAAGCATCCTACGACATCGACGTCTCGTTCCTGGCCAAGTCGCACCGTATCGGCAGCGACGCCCAGGCCAGTGCGTCGGACGCACTGACGCTGACCGGCGATTTCACCGTGGGCGGCCAACTGATCACCGTAGTCAGTGGCGATTCCGTGCGGACTATTGCCGACAAGATCAACGCGGCCGCCTCGAGCATGACGGACGCCAATAAAGTCCGCGCCTCGGTGGTCGACACCACCCTGGTCCTGGACCGCGTCCAGACAGGCACGACGGCGATCTCGCTCAGTGACGGCACCAACGGCGTGCTGAAAACCCTGGGCGTGCTGGACGCGGGCGACGCGGTTAACCACGTGTTGCAGGAAGGGCACAACCTGGAAATGACCGTCAACGGGGTCAGCGTCAATCGCGCGACGAACACCGGTCTGACGGACGTCATCTCGGATGTAACTCTGAGTTTCAGTGCCACTGGAACCAGCAACTTGGCCGTGGCCCGGGACACGGCCTCCATCAAGACGCTGCTGCAGGACTTTATCTCGGCCTACAACTCGGCCATGACGAAGATCAAGAGCGAAGGCGTGGCGACCGTTTCCACCACGAATTCAGTGACCGCCGGACCGCTGGTGGGCGACTCGCTGCTCCGCGCGATCGGCGGGCGCAGCCGTGAGCTGGTCACCGGCACCGCGGCCACGGACCCGGACATTTCGGCCGATTTCGACACCCTGCGCAAGATCGGCATCACCACGTCCGGAGTCGACAACTCCCTGACGATTGACAGCGCCATCCTGGACGAGGCGCTCTTGAACCATTTCGATGCGGTGGAAGCCTTGATCCGCGACCCCGAAGCGGGGGTCATGAAACAGTTCGACACCTACCTCTCAGGGCTGCTGAAGCCGACGGAAGGGACGCTGGATCAGCGCCAGAGCGCCATCAACGAGAACATCAGCCGCCGCAACGACACGGTCGCGCGCATGGAGCGAAACCTGACCGTCTACCAGAACAGTCTGTACGAACAGTTCTCCTACGTGCAGAATGTCATCAGTGAGCTGGACCAACAGAGATCGTATCTCAGCGGTATCCTGTGAGGATACCTTTGCCGCGCCGGCTAAAATTCGGCCAGCGGGTGCCGATAGGGAAAAGAAAAGCACTCGCACACCAAGTCACGGGATACCGGGTCCAGACAACAAAAAAGCGCCGGCGGAAAGAGGCCGGGAAGGAGGTGCGGGCGGAAAGAGAGCAAGTACAATGTGAGTGACGAGAGTTGAGTTTGCGTTCAGCAGGCTGACAAGGAAGTCGGCCTCAAACAGAGTCCCAAAACACGGAGGTTAGTAACATGCCAACATCAGGAACTGTCAACAGCCCGACCGGTTTTTCAGCCTACACGGACTACAGCCTCGCAAGTCTGAACCTGAACAGTGTCATGCGCCGGTTGGCGCAGGGAACCAAGGGTGTCGTGGACGACGGCGCCGGGGTGGCCATCAGCGAGCGCATGCGCAGTCAGGCGACCAGCTCGAACATGGCCATGCACAACACGGAGAACGCCGTGTCGCTGCTGCAGACAGCGGACACGTGGATGCAGCAGATCAGCGACCACACGGCACGCCTGCACGAACTGGCCGTGAGCGCCGCCGACGGCACCAAGACGACCACGGACAAGGCGAACATCCAGACTGAATTTGCCGCTCTGCAGAACGAGATCCAGCGCATTACCGGCAGTGCCGCGAAGTTCAACGGCCAATCCCTGTTCGACACCACGTTTTCCGGCACCGGCGCCGCAGTCCAGGTGGGTGCGGATTCCGGCCAGACGATCAACATCGCGCTGGTCGACCTCGCCAGCACAGCGACGACGGCAGTGTCCACTGGGTTCAACTGGAGCGCACTGGCCGACAGTGCGGTGTCGGCCACTGGCGCAACGGTCGGCAATGTGATCGAGGGCCTCCAGGCCGTAGTCAACTTCATATCCCAGAAACGGGCCTCCCTCGGCGCGCAGCAGGGCCGGTTCGAGAAGACGCGCGGCGCCCTGGTCGCGTACGAGAATCAGATCCGCGGCGCGGAGAACAAGGTGCGCAGCATCGATACGGCGCGCGAAGCGGCCGACCTGATGAAGTTCCAGATCCTCAACCAGATCGCCACCGCCATGATGGCGCAGGGTAATCAGTTGGGGGCTGGCGCGACGCAGTTGGTCGGGTAGTGATGGAGTGATGACGGCGGACCCGCGAGTGCGGGCCCGCCAAGGCTGACAAGGACGTCAGCCCTCATAGGGAATCGAAACACGGAGGTTAGGACCATGCCAACAGCAGGAACCGTCAACAGTCCGACTGGCTTTTCGGCCTACACGGACTACACCCTCGCAAGTCTGAACCTGAACAGCGTCATGCGCCGGTTGGCGCAGGGCACCAAGGGCGTCGTGGACGACGGCGCCGGCGTGGCGATCAGCGAGCGGATGCGCAGCCAGGCGACCAGCTCGAACATGGCCATGCACAATACGGAGAACGCGGTCTCGTTGCTGCAGACCACCGATACCTGGATGCAGCAGATCAGCGACCACTTGGCGCGCATGCACGAACTGGCGGTGAGCTCCGCGGACGGCACGAAGACATCCACGGACCGAACCAACCTCCAGACGGAGTTCGGCGCGTTGCAGAACGAGATTGAGCGCATCACCGAGAGTGCGGCCAAGTTCAACGGTCAGTCCTTGATGGACGGGACGTTTGGCGGCGCGGGTGGTGTGAAGATTCAAGTGGGCGCTGATTCCGGGCAGACCATCGCCGTCTCGATCGTGAGCCTCTTGAACTCCGCCACGGTCGATATGGTTGCGGGCGGTGCCAAGTGGGTGAGCGTGTTGAGCGCGGTGGACACCGAGATCGCCACCAATGTCTCGGCGGCGGGCGGCGCCATCAGCATGGTGCAGACGGCGATCAATTTCATTGCCCAGCAGCGGGCCTCGATCGGCGCGCAGCAGGGCCGGTTCGAGAAGACGCGCGGCGCCCTGGTCGCGTACGAGAACCAAATCCGCGGCGCGGAAAACAAGGTGCGCAGCATTGACACCGCCCGCGAAGCGGCCGACCTGATGAAGTTCCAGATCCTCAACCAGATCGCCACCGCCATGATGGCGCAGGGCAATCAGTTGGGGGCCGGCGCGACGCAGTTGGTCGGGTAGATCGATGATTCACATCTGGGTTTAGTCCTGTAACGGAGAAGGCGGCCCGTGGCGCCTTCTCCGTCTTTCTTTAAATCCGGGCCCCTCTTGCCGCCAGGGACTAGGGGGACAAGAGTATGCATGTACGTTGAATAACCGCGTCGCGGCGCGGTGGCGGCCGTGACGCAAGGAGTGGTCTGCTACGATGGCGGCGACAAAACTCCCCATTCTGGTGGTCGATGACCAGCCGGCCATCCGTTGTCTGCTTCGTGAGTACCTGACCGACCTCGGGTACCCGGTCACGGAAGCTCAGGACGTCGGCGCGGCCTGGGCAGTCCTCGAGTCGGCCCCCGTGACCATGGTGATCACCGATGTGCACATGCCCGGCGATTCGGGCATCACGCTGCTCGGTCGGGTCCAGGAACGTTTCCCAGACTTGCCCGTGCTGATCATGACCGGCAAGCCCAGCATTGAGGCTGCAGTGGAGTGCATCCGGTTGGGCGCGGTCGACTACATCCCCAAGCCGTTCGACCTCGAGAAACTGCGACGCACCATCACGGACGCCCTGGCACGGCGCGAAGCCCAGGCCAGAACGGCCCGAAAGCACTCGAAGACGCAGCCGATGCCAGGCAGCGAGAGTCCCGGATCGACGGCCACCGGCCGACCGGCCGTGGCGGGGTTCAAAATCCTCAGCAAGATTGCCGAGGGCGGCATGGGCTCGGTCTACCTGGTGGAAACGGTGGTGGACGGCCAGGCGCGCAAGCACGCTTTGAAGATCATCAAACCCGAACTCATGGGCGCCGAGGAAGCCGACCGCCGAAAGGCTATCCAACGCTTCCGCCGTGAAGCGGAACTGGCCTCGAAAGTCAAGCACCCGGGGCTGGTCGAGGTCGTCGAGTATGGGGTGTTCGGCTACGAGCAGATGCCATACTTGGTCATGTCCTACGCGCCCGGGGTCTCCCTGGACCGCTGGATTCGGGACAACCCCGACGCCGACTACCGGGACAAAGCGCGGATCCTGATGCAGGTCGCCGATGCCCTGCAGGCGGTCCACGTGCACGGCATCTGCCACCGGGATGTCAAGCCGCAGAACATCCTGGTGAACGGTGAATTGACGACGAAACTCATCGATTTCGGCATTGCCCGTTCAATCACCACACGGGTGACCGCCTCCACGCAACTGCTGGGGACACCGGCCTACCTGGCGCCCGAATCCTTCACCTCCGAAAAGCTGGACCATCGGGCCGACATCTTCTCGCTCGGCATCGTCGGCTACGAACTGTTCCTTGGCATCCGGCCCTTCTCCGGGGCGAATCACATCGAGTTGGCCGAGCAAATCGCGAAACGTCGCCCGGTCGCACCGCGTAAGATCAGGGCCGGTTTCCCCGCCGAACTCCAGGACGTGCTTGCCTGCATGCTGAAAAAGGACCGAAACGTGCGCTACCAGAGCATGGCGGAAGTGGCCGCGTCTCTGGAGCGATTTGCCGGCGGCGCGCCAGCCGGCAAGCCGAAGGTCGGGTTGCCCTTCTTCTCCTTCGACTGGAGTTGACCTGCGGCAAGGCCCCGGCAGCCTGAAGCAGGTTCACGACCGGTTGCAGTGTCGGCCTTGCAGGACGATCCCTAGCCTTTTGCTGCAATCGGCCCTGACTGGCACGGTTGATGCCTAGCATGTAATCGGAATGCGCGCAATTTGGTGCACAACCTTACAGGGAGTAAGTTAGGCCCAACAAACAACCTCAGCCAATCCCAAAAAACAGATTGTGTAGAGAAGGCGTCCCCCACCCCCTCCCTCATCCCTAACCACGCCTTCTCTACCTTCTTTTTGTCCCTGATCGGGGCGGGTGGCGCAGAGATCGATCGAGAAACAGGCGGGACACGGCATTGAACGTTCAAGCGCTGATGCTGAAAAAGAAGATTCAGGGCATGGAGAACTTGCCCACGCTCAGCGCCAGCGTCACGCACATCCTCAGGCTCCTGGGCGACGAGAACGTCAACGCGTCGAAACTCCACGAGGCGCTGAACCGTGACCCGTCGATCTGCGCCGATATGCTGAAGGTCACCAACTCGGCACTGTTCGGCCTGCGCCAGAGGGTGACGAGCGTGGAACAGGCGACGGCCCTTCTCGGGCTGCGCGCCGTGCGCAACATCGTCTGGTCAGCGTCCGTGGTGAGCGTGATTTCCGGACGCGAGAAGGACGTCTGGCTGCACTCGTACTCCTGCGCCATGCTCATGCACAGCGTGATCCGCAGCAGCAACCTCCAGGTCGCCGACGACATGGAGGTGACCGCGCTGATTCACGACATCGGCCGGATCGTGGTGATGGATTTTTCGGAGCTGTCGAACCGCGTCATCAACGACGTCGCCCAGCGCGACCTGTTACCCATCCACCTCGCGGAACGGCAGGTGCTCTCGGCCTCGCACGATACGATCGCGGACTGGCTCCTGGAGCTCTGGAATATGTCGCCGAGCGTGCGCATTCCGGTCTCGCTGCACCACCAGGAAACCATTCCCGATCAGTACCTTCTCGAGACAGCGCTGCTGCAACTGGTGGACTATGTCGACCTGCGGGCGCGCGGCGTGCCCGCGAGCCCGCCGCCGCCGCCCCTCCTGGAGGCGGCCGGCATCGACCGCGCGATCATCCCGGAACTGGTCGCCTATCAGGAAGCACAGGTCGCCCAGGTCGACGGCAACAGTTTCCTGGCCGGCACCGCCGACGCTCACGGGAGCAGGCCGCCCAGCCTGGCAGTGCGAGCTCCCCAGAGGCGGTGACCTCGCCCCCTCCCTCCCGAGGCATGCCAGCGGTCTACGCGTCCAAAACGCGCCGCAGGGTCTGTCGTAGTGTGTTGAGGACGTATGGCTTGTGGATGAACGCGACGGAACCGCTGCCCGCGAAGCGGCGCGCCGCTTCGTGTTCCGCATAGCCGCTGGACAGGATGACACGGACATCCGGCCGCACCCGACGCAGTTCGGCCAGGGCCTGCAGGCCGTCCATTCTGGGCATGGACACATCAAGGATGACGCCATCGATCTGGCCGGCATGCTGCCGGAAAGTGTCCACGCCGTCCTGTCCGTCACGGGCCGTGATGACCGTGTACCCGAGGGCCTCGACCATTTCCTTGCAGACGCAGCGGACCATGTCCTCGTCGTCCACCACCAGGACTGTGGCGGCCCTTCCCTCGCCTTCGGGTGCCGGTGTCGCTTCCGCCGTCGGCGCCGCAGGTTGCGCGGCCGCTTTCGCTTCGCCCGCAGGGAACAGAACGCGGACGGTGGTGCCGCGGCCCAAAGCGCTGTCCACGGTGATGGCGCCTTTGTGGCCGGATACGATGCCCATGACCACACACATGCCGAGCCCGCGGCCGGTGAACTTGGTGGTGAAGAATGGGTCGAAAAGCCGTTCCTGCGTCGCTTCGTCCATGCCGCAACCGGTGTCCGTCACCTCCAGAACGACGAACCGTCCCGGTGGCGGCTTCTCCTCTGTTCGGCTCCGGCTGAGGTATGCAAGGTCGGCGTCGTGAACCTCGGTGCGGACGACGATCTGGCCGGCCTTGTCGCCAAGGGCTTCAGACGCGTTGGTGACCAAGTTCATCACCACCTGCTGTAACCGCACGGAATCGGCGCTAATCGGCGGCAGGTCCCGGGCCAGGGCCAGGGTCAGGGTTGCGGTCTTGGCAACGGCGGCGCGGAACATGCCGATGTGGCCTTCGATTTCGGCGCTGAGGTCGAGGCTGTGAACGGCAAACTGCCCGTGTCCCGAGTAGGCCAGCATCTGCTGCGTGAGTGTGGTCGCGCGGCGTGTGGCGCGCAGCGCGTTCTCGATCTTGCCGCAGGCCGGGGCCTCGCCCGGCAGCACCCGGAGTGCCAGCTCCAGGTTGCCCAGGACCGCCGTGAGCAGGTTGTTGAAGTCGTGGGCGATCCCGCCGGCCAGCACGCCAAGGCTCTCGAGTTTCTGCGCGTGCAGCAGTCGCCGTTCCATCTCCAGGCGTGCGGACTCCGCACGCTTGCGCTCGGTGATGTCCACGTAACTCTCGACCAAGTAGCGACGCCCGCCCATCATCACCGGCACCGCACTCTTGAGCACGGACCGCCGCTCGCCGCTGGCCGTCAACAGCACCCGCTCTGAGTGGTCCACGGTCTGGCCCAGGTCAGTGATCGGACACTTGCCGCTCTCCGCCGGGCAGATGTACGCATGGCAGACGCGCCCCACAATGTCCTGGCGCGGCGCCCCGATCAGAGTCGACGCCCACGGGTTGGCCTCCGTGATCACATGCGTCTCGGCGTCGATCAGAACCACTCCCACCGGAATGGACTCGATCAGGGTTCGCAGGCCAATCTCGCTGGCCTCCAGCGCCGCCTCGGCACGGCGGCGCTCGCCGTTCACGATGGCCAGGGCTACCTGGTCGGCCAGTTGGCAGGCGAAGGTGATCTCATCCTGCTCCCAGCGGTGCGGCCGGTTTACGTGCTCGAAGCACAGCGTGCCGAGGTGTCGCCCTGACGCGCGGACCACGGCATCCAGCATCGACGTGATGCCGAGCGGTTTCAGGTACCCGTCCACATATCCGGCCGTCCGCGGGTCGGTCAGCGCGTTGTGCGCATCGACGTACCGGACCGACTTCAGGGCCGCGAACTCCTCCCGGTACTGCTGCTCTTCAAGCACAGCCCCTGACGAGTGCCGTCGCAGCGACGCTTCGTACAGATCGGCACACCGCAGGTGCGTGCCGTCCAGGTCGAAGAGCCACACCCCTACGCGTTCCACACCCACGGTGGCCGCGGCGCTCTCGGTGAGCAGACGCGCCAGGGCCTCAAGCTCCCCCGCCGCGGTGAACGGCGAGGCGGCGACAGCCCCGAGGATCTGTTGCTGTGCCTGGCGGCGGAGCAGGGCCGCTGACAGCGCGTCTTCAGCCTGTTTGCGGGCGGAGATGTCTGTGCCCACACAGAGGAGTTCCGCGACGTCTCCGGCGGCGTCACGGATGACCCGATTGGTCCACGCAACCCAGACCCGCTCGCCGTTGCGGCGCATGTTCTCGTTCTCGTTGATCGCGTAGCGGTCCGGATATTGACCGATGTCCTGGACCATCTCGCGCAAGTCACGGCCGGTGGTTTCGGTTTCCGGCACGATGGTGCCCAGCACGTTCTTCCCGAGAATCTCGTCCTCTCGGTAACCGAAGAAGTTCCCGGCAAACTCGTTGAAGAACGTCACCACGCCCTGCCGGTCCATGCGCAGGATAATGCTGTTGGCGTTCTCGACCAGTTCGCGGTACTTCTCCTCGCTCTGGCGCAACGCCTCGCGAATGCGATAGTCCTCGGTAACGTCGCGAAACACGATGACCGCACCCACAATGCGACCGTCGGCGCGGTGGATGGGGGCGGCACTGTCGGCAATCTGGCGCTCGGTGCCATCCCGGGCGATCAGGGCAGTGTCGTTGGCCAGTCCGACCTTGCGGCCGCTGGTCAGCACGGCGGCTGCCGGGTCAGGGATTGCCTCGCGTGTCTTGACGCTGACGATGCGGAACACGTCGCTGAAGGGCTTGCCCCGGGCCTCGGCCAAGGTCCAGCCGGTCAGCACCTCCGCCGCCGGGTTCATGCGCGCGATGCGCGCCCCCTCATCCGTGGCAATGACCGCATCGCCAATCGAATCGAGCGTGACGGCCAGGTTCTGCTCGCTCTCCCGCAGTTCGGCGGTGCGTGCCGCGACCAGCGCTTCTGCGCGCCAGCGCTGGCTCGACAGGTTGCTCAGGTACAGCATTGTCAGAACGGTCAGGAGCAGGCCGCCGGGCAACAGCAGCCATGGCAGCACAGGACGCTTCCGTGTCAGGTACGTCGGGGAGGCCCAGACCTTGATGCGCCAATTCCGGTCCGCCACGACGAAATCGCGCGTGACCGTCAGACCCGGAACCGTCTGTTGCGGACGATCCAACCGCGGGTCGCCCTGAAGCCGTTCGTGGTGTGCGTGCAACAGTTGCCCTTGAGTCCGGGCGGACAGGTCGGAGACATCCACCGGCAATCCCTGGGGCGACTCTTGCGCGATGGCGCTCTCGATGGCGAGACCCACCCGGAACAGACCCACCACGAAACCGGCCAGGCTGGCGCGCCGATCGGGAACCGTGCCCGTCGGTTGTCCCTTGGCGTAGACCGGGACAAAGACCAGAATCCCCGTTTCCTCGTCCTGGTTCTGGACCAGGCGGATTCGCTCCGAGGCCGACACCCGTCCGGTGTCGCGCGCCGTCTCCAGTGCCACAAAACGTGTCGGGTCCGAAGCCAGGTCGTACCCGAGCACCGCCTCGTTGCCATGCCGCGGTTCGACGAAACAGACCGGGAAGTACTCCTCGCGCTCATTGGCCCGCACCAGGCGGTTCTGGTCGTCGCGCTCCATGATCTGGATACCCTGGCCTTCGCCGGCGCCCCGCGCCTCCCAGGCCTCGCGTTCACGGCCCGGCACGCGCGGCACCCACTCCAGGGTGACGACTCCGGCAGTGTCGACCCAGTGCGCGGCGAACACCTCGAATTCCTGGTGCGTCACTGAACTGGAACTGGCGTACAGCATGCGCATGGCCTCGACGGCGGCAAGGGGACGGGCCAGGGCGTCTTCGACGAGCCGGGCGCGGTGATCGGCGTCGCCCTCGAACGCGCGCCGGATCTCCGTCTGCGCATGTTGCCAGGCGCTGTAGAATCCCGCGAACGTGAGGAGCAGCCCGGCCACGCCGGCCAGAGACACGGCGGGGGCGAAGACCGCCCGGAGGTCCACGCCGCCCCGCCGTTCGCGGTGTGCCTGCCACAGCGCCGTGGCCAGCACAAAAGCCATGATCGCCACCGTGGTGATCCCCAGTGCGTAGAGTGAGGCCCACCAACCCAGTGTGGTAATGTCGCGCACCACGCCGGCACGAACCACCAGCGCCGGCTGGCCCTGCACGTCCGCAACCACGTCGTACACGTGCGGTTCGTCGCTGGCATCGATGAGAATCTCGCCGCGATTCGGCTTGAGTTGCGCGATAAACGCCTTTTCCTCGGCCGTCAGGCGAGGGCTGTCCAACGCCAGCAGTTCGAAATTCACGTGGGTCTGAGTGGACAGCGTCTTGACGATGCCGGCATCCAGGAACCGGCCGAAGACCAGCGTGCCGCGTACCGGCCCCGTGCCCTGGCTGGTGAGAATCGGACGACTGACGACCAGCAACGGCCCCAACTCGGTCAGCATGATACCGTTGGCCGGTGTGCCGCCTTCACGGCCGGCTAACAGGTGCGGTATGGACGCCAGGCTTTCCTTGGGAAAAGCGGCCAGCGTAATCGCGCCGCCCAGGTCGGTGTCGTAGGCTTCGCCGACCAGTACCTGCCCCTGCCGGTCGCAGATGCAGGCCAGGTTCAGCCCCGCGGAGTGCTCGATGGTGGCCCAGGTGATGTTGGCCTTGACGAATGCCGGATCGTGCGATTCGACGAATGCGTATGTGTCATCCCAGTAGGCCCAGTCTTCGGCGATGCTGCCCAAGTGGTGAATCTCGCGGCGAATCGCCTCAACTACGCGCGACGCGTCCTCGCGGGAACGGTCGACCTCGAGCTTTTCGAAGGTGGGATAAACAGCCCAGCGCTGGATGGCGGCAACGCACGAGAGCAGTGCGAGAAACCCCACCACGGCAAGCAGGGAGGCCTTGAAGTGACCACTCATACGAAGGCTCCGTCCTCCGATTCCGTCGCAACAGCGGCGGCCGCGGCCGACTCCTGGCCCGGCGCCCGCCTCGCAACGCGCGGCAGCCTTCCCTGTGGCAACGAGCCGTGGACACACTACTATCGCATCGCTCCGGGTATTGCGCAAGTGGGGTGCCGCCGGTGCGTAGCGCGTCAGAGTGCGGGGTCCGCGCCCGCCGGAAAGGCCACGACATCCTGGATACAGCCGGCGTCGGCGAACACCATGAGCAGGCGGTCAACCCCGAGCGCGGCTCCCGCCATGGCGGGAAGACCGCGTTCAAGGGCGGCCATGAAGGGTTCGTCGATCGGGTAGACGGGGCGGCCCTCGGCGGCCCGCAACCGCGCCGTGGCCTCGAAACGCCGGCGCTGCTCCGGCGCATCGCCCAGTTCGCTGCAGGCATTGACGACTTCCAGGCCGGCCATGTACAATTCCCAGCGTTCCACCCAGTCGGGGGCGTCGGGCTTACGTTTGGCCAGTGCACCGCACGCCAGCGGGTAGTCGATCAGCACGGTCGGGCGTTCGCCGCCCAGGTGCGGTTCCACCCGCTCGACCAGAAGCGTTTCGAACCTCCCGCCGGCCGCCGCCGCCGCCGCGCCCTCACCCGCGTGAGTGCGGAACGCCTCGTCGACTCCGAGAATGTCCCAAGGCGCAGCTAGGTCGATGTCGCGCTCGCGGAACCGGCACGTCGTGCGGCCAAGTGCGGACTGCGCACAGTGTCGAACCAGAGCCACGGTGTCATCGAGGATCTGCCGGTAACCCGCCTCGAGCCGGTACCACTCGAGCATGGTGAATTCCGTCAGGTGCATGCGGCCGCTCTCGCCGGCACGGAAGCAGGGGCCGATCTGGAAGAGGCGTGGGTGCCCGGCTGCCAAGAGCCGTTTCATGTGCAGCTCGGGCGAGGTCCTGAGGTACGCGTCGCCGCTGGGCAGTGCGTCAATGTAGTCTTCGAGGGCCGGGGTCGGAATGCGCACGGGCGTGGTGACTTCCAGGAAGTCACGCTCGACGAAAAAGGCCCGGACAGCGCTCAGGACGGCTTGCCGCAGCCGGAGGACCGGCTGCAGGTCGCGGAGGCGATGGGGATCGTCATGCCTTGCTGACACGTTCGTTGTATTCGCCGGTACGGGTGTCGATGCGCACCGTGTCGCCCTGGTTCACGAACAGCGGAATGCGGAACTCGTAACCGTTCTCAAGGGTGGCCGGCTTGGTCACGTTTGTGGCCGTGTCGCCGCGCGCACCGGGCTCGGTGAAGCCAATCTTCTTCTCGACGAAGATGGGCAGCGTCACTTCGACCGGCTTCTCGCGATAGAGCACGATCGTGCATGGCATGCTGTCGTCAAGGAAGTATATACTGTGGCCAAGGACCTGGGCGGTGACGCGGATCTCCTCGAACGTCTTGGCGTCACTGAAGACGTAGTGGTCGCCTTCCTGGTAGGAGTAAATCACCTCGCGCTGGTAGATGTCCGGCGTGCCGATCTTGTCGACGACGCGGAACGTCTTCTCCATCGTCGAGCCGTTGAGCAGGTGCTTGATCCGGCAACGGTACAGTGCCTGACCTTTGCCCGGTTTGCAGAAATCGAACTCGGTCACGATGTAGGGCTCGCCATCCAGTTCGATCTTCAAGCCCTTGCGAAGGTCCGACGCTTCGTACATACCCAGCCACTCCTCTGCGACACTCTACACCAGCCCCGCCGCTCGGCAGGACTTCAGATTCGGTTTGAAAGATTGTAATCTAGCGCCTAGTTTAGAAATTTCTATCTGTAGCGAAGGCGGGCGGGGTGAGGATAGCGGATCAAGGCCACGGCGCGGCAGGGGAAGGCCAGTGCGGAAGTTCAAGCCGACGCCCCGGTTTAAGGCCTGGCCGTGCAGCCCCGCGCCATGCCGTCTTATGAAATGACAGGACCAAAGTTGCATGGATGACCCCATTACGCAGCTTGAGCAGCGCCTCAACTACTCGTTCCGCGACAAGACGGTGCTGCGCATGGCGTTGACGCACCCGTCGTACGCCGCGGAACAGACGCCGCCCACGCCGCACAACCAGACGCTGGAGTTCCTCGGCGACGCCGTGCTGCAGTTCGTGGTCACCGATCTGCTCTATCGTCAACACCCCGATCTGGACGAAGGCCGGCTCACCAAGATGCGCTCCGCCCTCACCAACGAGGAAGCGTTGACCCTGTACGCGCGTCGCCTGGCACTGAGCACCTGCCTGCTGCTTGGCCGTGGCGAGGCCCGGGCCGGCGGCAGTGAACGCGCTTCCAACCTGGCCGACGGCATGGAGGCACTCCTGGCTGCACTGTACCTCGACGGCGGGCTGGCGCCGGTGCAGACGCTCTGCGAACAGCTTGCGGGTGAACTGCTGACCGACTACGGTGACGTCCTGGCCTGGGAAAATCCGAAAGGCGCGCTGCAGGAACTGACTCAGAAACTGCATCAGACGCCGCCGAACTACGAGGTGCTCGAAGTGTCCGGGCCAGACCACTGCCCGCGATTCGAGGTGCGGGTCACCCTGAACGGCGTCGAACTGGCCAAGGCGGCCGCGGGCAACCGCAAGACCGCCGAGAAGCGCGCCGCAGAGATCGCCTTGGAGAAATTGACCGCCCATGACACGGCCACCTGAGTACACCCTGCTGTACCCGCCGGTGATCCGCTTCGGCTGGGGTGCCCGCCACGAGCTCACCGACGTCTTGAAGCGCCTCGGCAACGGCCGCCTCCCACGCGCGCTGCTGGTGAGCATTCGCAGCCTGACGCGCACCGGACAGGTGGACGAGTTCGCCGCCCTGTGCGGCGGCGAACTGGCCGGGCGGTTCAGCGAGGTCGAGCATGACCCGTCCCTGGCGACGGTGGACCGAATCGCACAGATGGCCCGGGACACACGCGCCGAAGCGCTGGTCGCGGTCGGCGGCGGCAGTGTCATCGACGCCGCCAAGGCCGCCGCCATCCTGGCGCCCCTGCCGGTCCCGGCAGGGGCGTACTTCCGCGGTGAGCGGCCGCTCGAACGCCCGGGACTGCCCTTCGTTGCCCTGCCCACCACTGCCGGCACGGGCGCAGAAATCACCAAGAATTCCGTGCTGACGGACACCGAGGCAAAGGTGAAGGCGTCGTTGCGGTCTCCGCACATGGTCCCGTTCGCGGCCATCGTCGACGCCGAACTCACCGTGACGCAACCGCCAGCGCTCACGGCCGCCAGCGGTCTGGACGCACTGACCCAGGCCATTGAATCGTACGTCTCGAAGCACGCGAACGCGGTCACCCGCGCGCTGGCGATCTCTGCCGTGCAGCGGCTCATGTGCCACCTCGGGGCCGCGTACCGCGACGGCACGGACCGTGCCGCGCGCACGGCCGTGGCCGAGGGCAGTCTCCTGTCCGGCATGGCGTTCTCGCAGAGCGGATTGGGCGCGGTGCACGGTCTGGCACATCCGCTCGGGCTGACACTGGGCCTGGCACACGGGCTGACCTGCGCCATCCTCCTGCCGCCCGTGCTGCGATGGAACCTGCCGGCCTGCCGCCCGGAGTTCACGGAACTGGCGGCCGTGACCGGTTCCGCGAGCGCCGACGAATTCGTCGCGGCGGTGGCGCGGATGGCGCGCGAACTGGGCGTGCCGGAGGATTTCCGTGCGCTCGGGCTGACCGGCGACCGGTTCGAGTACATCGTCGCCAACTGCCGCAGCGCCAGCATGAAAGCCAACCCGCGCCCCATGAGCGACGCGGACGTTGTCAGCCTGCTGAGCGCGCTCAGCGCGGGTTCCGGCAACGGGTGACGGGCGGCAGTGGCGCGGGACCTCCGGGACCGCAGCAGAGTGCCCTCGGGCCGTCCCGGCCCGAGATCCTCGGCCGGGGACCGGCCGGCGCACCCCGCTGCGGCGCGGGACGCGCCGAGCCACCGCGCGCTCGGCTGTATCCTGGCCCGAGCATCGTGTGTCTCTGCCAGGCTGGATTCGCCCGCCTGGCTCGATGAAGGAAAGCCGACGATGGTGCCACGGATTGGAAACAAGGCATGGCAGCTCAGGGGCCTGATCCTGCTGGCGGCCTGGGCCTGGGGTTGCTTCGGACAGGCCGCGGAAGACATTCGGACCCGGGACGGGCGCGTGCACAAGGACGTCGTCGTCCAGCGGCAGACGGACGAGGGAATCGTGCTGCAAGACCCGAACGGCGCGTTTGTGCACCTCCGCTATGTCGACCTCCCCGAGAACCTGAAGATACGGTTCGGTTTCACGCCGGAGAAAGAGCAAGCCTACTGGCAGCGGATCCGGCAGCAGCAGACACAGCAGCGCGAGGCGGCGGCGGCCAAGGAGAAGGCACGCCTGGCAGCCCTGGCCCTCGAGAAACGCAAGGAACAGGAGAAGCGCGTCCGCCGCGCCCTCAAAGGCGCCCAGTGGTGTGGTTCCGGATGCATTGTGACTCGTCACGGGCATATCCTGACCAGCGGCCACGTGGTGGACAAGGCCCAGACCATCCTGATCGCCACTGTGGACGATGTTGTCGAGGCGAAGCTCCTGGGAATTCACCGGGAGGCGGACATTGCGGTGCTGAAAATCCCCGGCGACTCGCACGTGCCCGTCGCCATCGCGTCCGGATCGGACGTGCAACTGGGCCAGGACGTGATGACCATCGGTTTCCCCATGCCCGGCGTACAGGGGATCGCGCCCAAGGTCTCCACCGGCATCATCGGCAGCATGACCGGGCTCCACGACAGCAAGCGCGAGTACCAGATCAGCACGCCGGTTCAGCCCGGCAACTCGGGCGGGCCGCTGCTGGACACCTGCGGGAACCTGGTGGGGGTGGTGTATGCCAAGATCAGCGACATGTTCATGCTCAAGTGGACCGGCCAAGTGGCGCAAGGGGTGAACTACGCCGTCAAGGCCCCCTACATCCGCGAGCTTCTGGCCGCCCAGTTCAAGGATGTGGCCCGCGAGGCCACCGCCAAAGTGTCAACGCAGGAACTGGACAGCGAAGACGTGGTCCGCAAGGTCCGCCCGGCCGTGGTCATGATCATCGTGCGCTAGGCGAATCACCCGGAGGGACTGGCGATGAACACCATCGAGGTTCGACGCAGCGTTCATGTTGAGCAGCCGGACGGGCTCGAAGAGGCGCACGTGCGGTGGGCCGGGTACGTGTCCGCACGGCGAAACGTGCTCATGGAAGCCGTCACGTTCGGCGGGCAGCGGGGATACTACTTCACCGTACGGCACCTGAGCACGCGCGGGTACCATCCCCGGCCGCCTCTGTTCCGGCGCAGCATGGACAACGGCGTGTCCTGGACCGACGCGCAGACCTGGGCCGCCAGCGCGCCGATTCACGGCCGGTGGCAGCTGGAGATCGATGCCCCGAACCTGATCTTCAACCCGACGACGGACACCTTGCTGCGGGTCTACCGGACCCATCATGCCGTGGACGGGTTGCTGCCGTGGGACCGCGGCGCACCGGCGCGCGCCACCGGCCTGCTGTGGACGCAACTCTCACGCGACGGCGGCAACACCTGGTCCGATGCCGAGCAGTTGATCTGCCAGGGTGCAGAACACGACCCGACGCACTGGGCGCCCGGCGTCTGGTTCGGCCAGAACAGCGGCGGCGTCGAAGCCGTCGCGCCGGTCTGGGTCGATGAACGCCGGTTCCTGCTGCCGTTCTTCGGGGTGCACGAAACGCCGCCGTACCGGCACCGCAGCGCCTGCCTGGTCGGGGAATGGCGCGCGGACGACAGCGGCGTCGACTGGAGTCTATCGTCCTACGCCACGGTCAAGCCCGAGTTCTCGAGCGACGGCGGCGACGAGCCGTCCGTAACCATTCTGCCGGACGGACGCTGGTTCATGACGATGCGGGTGCGGACACACCGCGGCGCGAAGCTCGCGATCCCCAGTGGCAAGTTCTACACGACGAGTGCCGACCAGGGCAAGGCGTGGAGCGAACCCGAACCGCTGCGTTATAGCGACGGCCGCCAGGTCTACTGCCCCGCCTGCCTGGCGCACGCGTTCTGCTCGCCGAAGAACGGGCGGCTGTACATCATCACCAACATCCTCGACGCACCTACCTGCGGCTGCGATCCCCGCACCACGCTGCAGATCGCCGAGGTCGACCTCCAGACGCTGCGCATCATCCCCGAGACCGTCACGGTGATCGAGACGCGCGATGCGGCGGCCGGCCAGCCGGAAACGATCCGCTTCTCGAACTGGACACGCTACGAAGACCGCGCGACCCAAAACACGGTGCTGTTCATGACCGGATGCCCGGGCGACGTCGGACGCCACGAGACCTGCGGCGTGCCGCCGCACTGTTATCGGTACGACATCATCCTGCCCGGGTGAGATGGCGCTGGGGGCCTGCCCCCAGGCCCCCGCACACGCGGCACCGGCGGCAACAGCGTCGGAATCGTCGAGTTCTTCGGGATCTTCGATTACATCGACTCTCTCGATTCCCTCGACCATCGGCCCCGCCAACCCACCGCCCCGCGGGCGCAAGACCCGCGGCGGCGCGAACCGGCACGAGTAACACCAACCTATGATCGGCAGGTCCGCCGGCCGGGCGCGCTGACGCATCACCTCTCCCACTGGTACAGGCCGAACGAGCGAGGTTGCTTGAGGCGGACGTGGAGAACGCCCTTGGTCAGTGTGGCGCTCGTTTCGGTGTTGGAAAGCAGCAACCGCACGCGGCCGTTCTTGGCAAACGGGATACGGATCGTCGTCCTCGAGTGCGGCGTGACCTCCCGGTAGACAACCACGTAACCGCCGGACTTCGTGACGCTCGCAAACCCCGTGATGCTCGTGCCGTTCGGTTCGTCGCCGACCGGGAACACGTCGCCTGCGACAATCCGGTCCCGGTGCGCCCGGTGCAGCGCCATGACCTGGGAGTAGGCCTCGACGACCTCCGGTTTCACGCGCGAGGGCTGCAGCCACAGCAGCGGCGCGCCGAACAGCGAGATCGCGGCGCAGTACGCCAGCCCGTACCGGCGTGGATCGTGCACGTCGTCCGGCTTGTACCCGCGCTCGAACTTGTCCGCGAACTCCGCCGGGTCGAAGAGGATGTTAGGGACCTCGACCTGGATCAGGTGCGACGGAATGAAGTGCGCCAACTGCCAGAAGTTGCGGAGCGTGTTCTGCGGGTGGTACTTGTTCGCGGCCTCGACGGGGGAGTGGGGATAGCGATTGGCCGGGAACATGGGCCCGAAGCCGGGTGCGTGGAAGAACCCGAGTCGCTGCCCCGCCGTCACGTCAAGGTTGAACAGCACGCGGTGGCCGGTGCGGCGGCGGACCTCGCGCAGCAGCGCGTCGAGGCTGTCCTCCGCGGCCTTGGTCCGGTGCATGACACCGTCGATCTTGAAGTACGAGATCCCAAACCGGCCGTGGAAGTCGGCCAGCAGCCTGGCCTCGCTCTTCCAGGAACGGTAATCGGTGTTCAGGTCGGGCAGGAACCACAGGCCGAGGCCGATCCCGTTCTTCCGTCCCGCCGCGGCAATCGGAGTCAGCGACCGCGGGAATTTGCCCGGGTGCACCTTCCAGTACGCGTTGTCGGGCAGGGCGCCCTTGACCGCGATGTCAATCAGCGTGCCGCCGGCCTGCCAGCCGTCGTCGATCTGGTAGTGCGTTGCCCCGATCTTCGCGGCGGCTTCGATTTCCTCAATGACCCACTTTTCCGTCATATGGTCGTAGAGGTAGCGGCCGCCGCCGCCCCAGGGGTTCACCATGATCGTCGTCGGGGCGCGGAACGCCGCCGCCCAGCGCCGGCGGAAGAACGCTCGCAGCGCGCGCACCGCGCCCGGCTCGCCGTCGGAGTACGGAACGACGACCAGGGAGTGACTCCGCAGCATCTGGCCGGGAACGAACTCGTGCGGCTCGATCCCCCAGCCCAGCACCGTGACCCCCGACGGCGTGACCCGGAACGTCGCCTGCACCTTCTCGCGACGGTCGTGGCGTGACGGGCCCAGCTTGACCAGCACGATGCCGGTCCCGTCCGCCTGCTCGACGCGCAGGACGTTGCCGTCGAGGTAGAGCGGATCGTTCCCCTTGTAGCGATGCACCGAGCGCGTCACGAACGTGTTGTGGTAGTCGGTGGCCGGGCGGAAGTCCGCCAGGTGCAGCGTGGCCGTGCGGACGTCGCACGGGAGCGTGTCGAGCCGGTCTTCCCGGTTCTCCTTGCGCCAGTCGCCCATGGGCAACGACTGGGTCGTCGCCTCGATGAATGACTCCCAGCCGGGGGCCTTGTCGAAGAGGCGGAAGCACCAGCGCAGGAGCAGTTTCCGGCGCGGATCATGGAAGTGCAGGACAACCCGGGTGTGCGCGCCGAGGAACTCGTCCGTCGCCACACGTTCCTTTCCCGCACCCTCGTAGGTCAGCGTCTGCCCGCCCCAGGCGTCATCGGTCAGACCGGCGAACTGGATGCACGGGACCGGCGCGGCGGCCGCAGCGCCCGGTGGGTTCACCAGGAGCCCGTCGCGTCTCAGGAACGTCCGGCGCAAGGCTCCGTGCCGGACCCGGACCGTACGTGCCGTCGAGATCACGGTCGTCATGGATGCACCTCTGGCTGGCGATTCTCGCGGGGACCGGAACAGGCGCTATGTGATCTCCGCTCTTGCCCTCACTGTTGGCGAACCAACACGGTGGTTCTGACTGCGCCGACAAAACGATACCCGATTGGAGACTGAAGGGCAAACCGACAGAGAAACTCATTCCATGCCTACGCAGTCGGGCTTCGGCCGACTCCAATCCGCGACCACCAGGTTCGGCGGCCAAGACGCATTTGTACTGCCGGCTGCCGCAGGCAGAACCGTTCATCAGGCCTCACCTTATGTTGCGCGCAACATAAGGTGAGGCCTGGTTCCCCGCGATGTTCGATGACCGACGGCACCGGAAACGCGATAGACGGGCGCCACTGCTGGCTGTAGATTCCGGGGTCGGCCGGGTTGCCGTTCCGTGGACCAATGGATGGGAGTTCAACGGCGCAGGGCGGACGTAGGACGCGTGTGCCGTCGTGGAGCTGCTGTTCCTGGGAACGGGTGCCGGCGAGCTGTGGCCGTCGCTGTTCTGCCCCTGCAACGCGTGCCGTGATGCGGTCCGCGCCCGGGGAGTCGAACGTCGCATAGGCGCCTGCCTGCTGGTGGACCGGACATTCCTGTTCGACCTGCCGCCGAATGCCAACCTTGCCGGCAACCCCGCCGAGGCCGTATCGATCCTTGCGCATCGCCTCATGACGCTGCACATCAGTGACAACGATGGACTGAAGGACCTGCACGCTCTGCCGTTCGACGGCAACATCGATGGGCCCGCGTTCATGGCCGCCCTAGAGAAGGCGCACTACTCCGGCGTGCTCATGATGGAAGTCCGAGGCGGGGCGGACTATGACATGACGCTGAGAAACGTCGCGGAACGGTTCAAGCGTCTGCTGGAGTGCTGCCCGCGCTGAACGACTGACGCGGCATGGCTGGCGCTCACACGTCCGCCAGATCCAGGCCCGCTTCCTTGGCCAGCGCTTTCTGCCGGTCGTCGAGCGACACGAATCGCCCGGCTCCGATCGCCTGGGCCACGGCCACGTGCAGGACGTCAAGCGACCTCGACCCCACATGGCGGGAGTGTGTGGATGCCAGCTCGATCGCCGCGCGAAACGTCTCCGGCCAGTCAATCCTTGCCCGCACCAGTGAACCGGCTTTCAGGTCCTCTTCAATGGCAGCGATCGTCTGCTGCACCGCCCCAGGACTTGCCTCGTTTCTTAAGACCTTCAGCATCAACGCGTTCTTGGCTTCGAGCTCATGAAGTTGTGAGAACGGCACGGGAGACCTGGCCACCAGAGCGACGACTCGCTCGGAGCAGGCTTCCGGGTAGTACAATGAGACCAGAGCGCTGGTGTCCAGATAGAGCTTCACGCCCGCTCCTCCCGGTCCCGGCACACCGCTGCGCTCAACGGCATGCCTTTGGGCTGGCTGCCCCAGATGCGCCGCGCCCGCCCGAGGAAATCGGGATGCTGGACATCCTCCCGCTCCTTCTGACACGACACGATCTTGGCAACCACGACATGCCGCCGTGTTACCTCGACTTCCTCGCCCTCCTGCACCCAGTTCAGGACTTTGGCGAGGTTATGCTGAACCATCCTAACGCTCGCTGTCTTCATGTCTAACACTATGACGCACATGGCACAGATTGTCAAAGATCCCGGGTTGCCATGGGGTGATGCGTCAGCTAAGGGTGGAGCATAGACCCCTGCCACCTTGTGTGGCAGGTGAACGGGTTCATTGGCTACCACAGCGCACGAGCACGTTTGGCGGGCGAACCCGATTCACCCGTGGCACAAGGCCACGGGGGTCTCACGCATGGGCCAGCACGCCGTCGTTCGCACCCGCGACTCCCATGTTACTCGCGGGCTGCGGCAGAGTGGCCGGAGCGGCTCGCTCCGGCACCCGCGGGAGCGAGCCGCTCCCGCCACGTTGCCAGAACGCCCCGGACAAACAGTGAGTAACGCCCACACATGATCGGGCGCATCCGCCCGGGGCGCGCTGACGCCGTACGCCATGGGGGTATCTCCCAAGAAGCGGCTCACGCGCGAGTCAGGACGCGCATCATCGTCACGCGCAACTGCGGTGGTGTGCAACTCAGCGCCAGATGGCTTTGACGACGGTCCAGATGCGGTCCAGGGTCAGGGACAGGCGCAGGATGGCGCCGTCCTGGGTCCAGGCGGCGCGCCGGCTGCCGACCGTCACGCTCCGCGGCATGAGGCCCGACGGAATGCGCATCTCGACGGCAACCGTGTACGGCGGAACGTCGGCAAACGTTCGGGCCGTGCGCTGGCTGGAGGACAATTGCTCGCCGCCGTGGTTGATCAGGAACGCCCAGGTCGCCTTGGCGCTCATGTGCGGCACGATCTCCACGCTGCCGGACTCGGACACGACCCGCGCCGCCGGCTGCGGCAGCAGGCGCTGCACGAGTTCGCGCAGCCAGTCCGCCTGCCAAATGTTGGCCTTGACTTGATAGTCGCTGCCGATCGGGGCCTCCAGGTACCAGACTTCGCCCTGGCCGAGGCAACGCCGGGTGAGCGCCGGGGCATCGCTGGGTTCGAACGAGGCCGGGCCCGTGGCGTGCCCGAAACGCATGCCCGCGCTGCAGTCGTACGGCTGGATGGCCGGCAGGATCGTTTCCGTGTCCGGGTGGAGCGTGAGCCGGTGGAAGGCGCCGTGCACCAGGACCGGGCTCTTGTCGGGGTCATGCTGCCACAGGGGCAGGTAGATGTGATCCTGCCACGGCTTCTCGCTGCGCGTGACTCCGAGCCAGTCGAATCCCGCGCCGTCCACGTGCGGAATACGACCGGTGACGAGCAGTCGGCCGCCGCCCCCGACGAACGCTCGCAGGGCCTGCGCCGTAGCGGCTGTCACGGCACGGTTCTCGGAGAGGATGACCACCCGCGCGCGGCCCAGGTGCCGTTCGAGCAGGTCTTCCGGCACGATGGCCATGGCGTGGCCGGCGTCGAGCAGCAGCCGGTGCATGCCCTCGAGCGGGACCAGCGCAGAGTAGTCGGCCGCGAAGCCGCGCATATCCGCACCGTACTGGTTCTTGGTGCCGGTGACGATGAGGATTTCGTTCGGCTGCACTGCGTCGTCGTCCGGCCAGGCTTTGGCCACGCGCTGCTGCACATCGCCCATGAAGCGAATGGCGCGGACACTCATGGGATCGAGCCGGTTCGTGGGGTGCAGGCGGTCGCCCAGGTACGGCTTGCAGCCGTGCGCCCAGATGGTCACACCCGTCTGCTCCAGCCCGGCGAGCGGCCGTGGCGCCCAGTCGCCCCAGCCGGCATTGATGATGGTGTACATGACGTCGCACGCGAGTTCCGAGGTCTTGCCGTAGGCGGAGTGGAACGAGGCCTGGAGCGATTGCGGGCCGGTGGTGGAATAGTCGCAGGTCAGACAGGTCACGCCGTGCGGCATGCGCTCGGGGAAGCGGGAGGTGCCGACCCAGTTGAACCCCACCTTCAGCGTCGGGCCGCGCGCGAGGATGTACTGCCCGACCTTGGCGACCACGCGCCAGGCGCGTTCGCGTCGGAACGCCCCGTACGTGCCCCAGTCCGGGTCGCTCGGGCCCAGCGGAATGGCGCGGCCGTGCGCCGCCTGGAACTCCTGCCGGCAGAAGCGGCAGTGACAGACACCCATGGCGCCCATGGTGTCGAAGAAGAACCCGTCGACGGGGTACTGGTCGATGATTTCCTGGATCATGGGCAGCATGAAGTCGTCGATGTACGGCGTGTACGGGCAGGTCGAGACGAAGTGGTCCTCAGTGATGCGCGGGCCCGTGGCCGGGTCGGCGACCTGCGCCCAGTCGGGGTGGCGGCGCCCGGCCTCGCCGTCGATGCCGAAGCTGATGTAGGCGAGCACCCGGATGCCCTTGGCCTTGCAGGCGCGGGCGACATCGCCGAAGGGATCGCCGATCATGCGCGGGTGCGGGTTGCCGACGCGGCTGGGGTAGTACGCGAAGCCCGTGTGGCACTTGGCGAACGTGATGATCTCGTCCACGCCAGCGTCTGCGAGCGTGTCCGCCATGGCCTGCACGTCGGGGTCGTGGTTGATGCGGATGCTCTTGTGGCTGTGGAAGTCGAAATGCCAGGCGAGGTGGTGCATCGTGTTTCCTCTTGTCTGCGCTGACGGCCAGGGCGCCGTTTCTCAGCCATCGGCCACGGCCGATCGGCAAAGGTGTTCCGGGTCCAGTCGGAGAAGATAGCGGCGCGGGGACGGGAATACCAGAACCGCGGCGCGGGTCACAGTGCTGCGTCAGCTAAGGGTCCGCGCAAGAATAACTTGGCAGTTTGGCGTGGCGCCAGGCCGTCAGATTCTAGGAACGAGGACTGAGCATATTGAAATATGTGATGGACGA
>Ga0208961_1000142_pt1 | contig 36461 bp, 22 predicted proteins | sample RifOxyB3_FD_184034 | JGI IMG/M metagenome (GOLD analysis project Ga0208961, IMG submission 184034) | Groundwater microbial communities from Rifle, Colorado - Rifle Oxygen_injection B3 (SPAdes) | ecosystem: Environmental > Aquatic > Deep subsurface > Groundwater | place: Rifle, Colorado, United...
CTTCGTCCATCACATATTTCAATATGCTCAGTCCTCGTTCCTAGAATCTGACGGCCTGGCGCCACGCCAAACTGCCAAGTTATTCTTGCGCGGACCCTTATCGCCACGTGTAGACATGCACGGCGTACGACACGCATGCCCGGTTCCTCCGGGAACTAGGCGCCATCGACGGCGTCGTCAGCACTCAAACCACACTGGTGCTGAAAACGCTAAAGGAGACGCTGGCACTGGACCTGGAGGACTGCCAGTCGGACGGATGATGGCCGCGCGGCCGCGTCAGTCCGCGGGTTCGAGCCGGATGTCCTGCGCGAAAATACGTCCGCGGCCTTCCGTGCTGAAGAACACCACCTGGTACTTGCCATTGGCGGAGGGCGCTGGCGTGAAGACTTTTTCCACGGCCGTCCAATCGGCTGTGGGCGCCTCGGGCCGCAAGTAGCCGCAGGACCAATTCCAGCCTTCATCGACGATGGTCACACCGGCGCCGCCTTTGGCCTCGAAGTTCTCCGTCTTGACCTGACACGTCAGCCGGTATTGCTTTCCCGGTTCGAGCGACAGATTGGGCTGGCGGATGGAAACCTCCTGTGCGGGGTCCTCGAGGCGCACGCACTTGGCGTCCGCGTCATAGCTCACCGCGGATTTCTCGCCCACGACCGCCCACCCGGTCGGGAGCCCATCGGCGCCGGCCGAACCCTCGAACGCCCCGTTTTCCACCAGGTTGCCGGCCAGGGAAACGCCGCCGAGCCACAGACCGAGAGCGAACGCCGATGCCAACCGCGAGAATGAACGTTGTGTTGTCATAACCGATCGAACTCCTTTGCTGTTGTGGTCATGCACTTCAGACCGTTTCAGAACGCACGGCAGCCGCACCCAACGCGGCCGCTGCATTGCACCTCCTTTCTCCGGCAGCCGGGGGCGATGTGCCGCACGGCAGTACGCCGCACGGCCCCCGGGCGGCATCTTCGTGTTCCGAGGCGGTCGGGGGCCGTCCGCCCTACACCAGCCTCCCGCAAGGGGTTCCGTGAGGCACGATACCTTTTTTGGGCATGGTTCAAAGGTTCACCGTTCAAGGGTTCACCGTTGGTCGAATCTGTGCTTACGTCCGATAACCTCATAACCTTGAACTTCTGAACCGTGAACCATGCCCTTTTTTGTCGACCTGTGCGGGTAAATCCAGCCTTGCGGGAAGACGACCGCACGCGGACAGGTACCGGGAACGGCGCCGTTCGTAGTGGTGTCGCAGTCCCGGCGGTGGTCCGCCGGGCAAGACACCATCCCCGCGCCACCTCGCCGGCAACGCGCCAGATGGGCTCTTGGCGCTCCACTTCGTTCCGCGCCCTGCGAGCCCACTACGAACGGGCGTATCCTGGCGCCGCTTCTTCTCTCTGTGGACTTGCCCGCACAGGTCGCTTCTTTTCGGCGGGTCAGGCTACTTTGCGGGGCCTGCCGGGGCGCCGTGCGCGTCCGGCGCGTCACTCTGGAGTTGTCGGACGCCGAATTGCGCCGTCGCCGTAACGCCGGAGGCGAGTTCACGCGCCGTGATTGTCCACGCCCCCGCGGCGTCGTTGGTCGCGGGCGTGAACGGCAGTTCGAGCGCACCCTTGTCCGCGGCATAGTAATCGGACCCGTCGCACGGCCGTCCCGCGGCGTCGCGAATCTCGAGGCGCAGCGGCAACGACCCGGCAATTGCCGTCCCCGTCGCATCGAGGCAGCGCAGAGCGATGCGCACCGGCTCGCCCTGCGTGCATTCGGCTGGCATGACGGCAATCTCCAGGTTTTGCACCGCACTCGGATAAAGGGCGAGGAGTCTGCCGCCTGCCGGGGGCAGGCTCAGGGCGAAGTGCAGGTACTGGTCATCGCTTTTGGTCGGTTCGAGCCGCTGTCCGGCGGTGAGGTCGTAAACGACGTGATCGCCCTTGGCAATCCGCACCACGACATCCAGCGGCACTCCGACGTCGCGGACGTTCTGGTACATACCGCTGGCCCGGCGCCGGTCGTTGATGACGAAAATGCACTTGGTCTTTCCTCCCTCCAAGACGTTGAAGAGGACGTCCGGCGAGTCGCAATCCACGAAGAACGCGTCAGCGGCGAACATGGTCTGGCGCAATTGCACGACGCCGCGGGCGGCGGCGTCTTCGGTCGCGGGGACGCTCTGGGTGACCTCGCCTTCCGTGGTGTCGGCGGCGGTCTCCGCCACCCGCTGCCCCTCGACGGCATCGACGGCGAAACGCCGTGCCCCCGGCACTGGCGCGCGGGTCAGGGCGTCGCAGAAGACCCGTCCGCCCCTGGCGGCAAAGGCCGCGATCCGGTCGTACACCGAGCGAGGCAACGCTTCACATTGGTAGAGGATAAGCGTGTCGTAGTTGTCAAGCTCGCCGCGCATAATGCTGTCCTCGAAGATCACGTCGGCCGGGACGTGCGCCTGCGCCAGCAGGGGAAAGAGATCGTAAACCTGATACCCCCACCAGCCCTCGCGCGCGGCGGTGTGGTAGAGGCGCGAGGTGACCGAATCCAGGAGCGCCACCTGGCGAGGACAGACGCGCATTTTCTTAATCGTTGGCCCGAAGGGCTTCACGACACTGGTCAGGAACGCTTTCACCTCCTCGCGCAGTTGCGGGTTATAGCGGTCGTAGCCCGGCTTCAGCCCGGGGCTTGGCGGGAGGAGGAGGGTCCAGGAGTAGATGCCGAGGATGTCCGGCCGGCGCGAGAGCGCGATCCACAGCGCCTCACGGGCGATGTCGGGCGCGGCGGCGAACATCCCTTCGTTGGCCGGCGCCACCCAGCCGGCTTTCCAGAGCAGGCTTACCGTGTGCATCACCTGCTGGTTCGCGGCCCAACCCGCCCGGTTCATGGTCTCCCCGTAGAGGAGTTTCTTCGGGTCGGGCCAGGTGTAGGTCCAGGTCGAGATGCAGTCGAGTCCGGTATTCAGGTCATACATCGTCGCCATGCGGTAAGGATCGTGCCAGGTAAGCATGTCAGGCTTGACCTCTTTGAGGCGTTTGGCGATGAGTTCGTTCACCTGCACGTCGCCCTGGCCTTTCTTCCACCAGTAGTAGAGGAAGCGATAGCGGGGATCGTCGTCGGGGACGATGCCGTCCTTGGGGATGGACTCGATTGGCGCCTCGAAGTAGTCCGCGAACCCGGGGACGGCGTCAAGTCCGGTCGCGTCTTTCAGCCGGGCGCGGCACGCCGGGCTGTGGCAGATGGGCACCTGGACCTCCGAGTTGATCTGCACGTGACGCACGGCAGGATAGTCTGTCACGAGTTTGAAACTGTCAGCCACCCGCCGGCAATAATCCTGATAGAAGGGCTCGTTAGGGCAGATGTGGCTGGCGTCAGGCTTGCCGTCCGCGCCCACAACTCTCGTCTCCGGATGCGGGTCAGAGACGACATCTCGGTTGTTGTGGACCTCAAAGCATAGCCCCAGGTCCCAGCCGTATTTCGCAGCCTCATCGGCAATGGCACAGACCTCGTTTGTCCCGACACCCTGATCGATCGGTCTCCGCACGGAGAACATGGATAACATGGTGAAACCAACCTCGGCAAGGTCGCGGCCTCTGTTTGCGCTCACGAATTCACACGAGACTTCGAGGCGCTGGCGGTTGGGCGCCGCCGCGAGGTGAACCGGTTCGTACCGCCGGACCTTCTCCCTTTCGTCCACCCAGAGGCGCAGGTTCAGCAGATACGGCCCCGAGCGCAGCGCCGCTGTCGCCACCTTATAGGCCACCTCTCCGTTTCTTGCGTCTTTCCACTCCATGGGTGCGGCGCCGCTCAGGTCTACGGCAAGGCGTGTCTCCGCTGGAGCGGACGGTACATCCGCGAGCAGGAGGCGGAAAGTCACCTCTTCGCCGCGACTGTAGGTGCGGCGGCCGTTGAGGAGTTGCACGTGCGGCTCGGCGCCCGCTTCCGGCAGCGCCACCAGTGCCACGTCGTCCAGCCAGAACTTGCCGGTGCGCTGGAAGAGTTTCAGGGTTACCTTCATCTCCGTGTTTGCGCCGGTGTTTATGGTCTCCGTCCAGTTGCTCCACGCGTTCGCGTGTTCCAGGTAAAAGACCTTGTCGAAGACGAAGACCTTGAACTGGTCCGAGAGGTTTTCTGCCTTGTACCACAGACTCAACCTGTAGTTTGAATTGGGCGTTACGGGGATGACCTGGATGAGGTCCGCTTCCTGCGAAGTCGGGTAGCCGGACGGCGCGTCCGCCGTCCGGAAACCCTCCAGAAGCATGGCCTTGTTCCCGGACCGGGCGGCGCCGACCGCCTCGACCTTGGGCTGTCCCTTCTTGACGACTTGCCAATCGGCTGGCGCGCCATCGCCCCCAATTTCCTCGAAGCCGCCGTTCTTGAGGAGCTCAGCCTCCCCGCCGGCGCGAGTGGGCTCGACGACTCCCCAAACCGAGAGGCAAACCAGCATGCATTGCAACGATCTACCGCACATTTCGACAACCTCCTCTGGAGCGCGGGTTCTCCGCAACCCGCGGTATCGGTTCCACGGAAAGGCCCCCGGTTGCGGAGAACCGGGGTTCCACCAAGCGCCGAATCCTCTCGTGTTCTTGCCATTCCCGCCCTGTGCGGGTAAGTCCGGCCACGGCACCGTTCGTAGTGGTGTCGCAGTCCCGGCGGTTGTCCGCCGGGCAAGACACCATCCCCACGCCAGACCGCCGCAACGCGCCGGATGGGCTCTTGGCGCTCCACTCCGTTCCGCGCACTGCGAGCCCACTACGAACAGGCGCATCCTCGCGTCCATGGCGGGTACTTTTCTCTCTCAGGGTTTACCCGCACAGGTCGGTTCCATACCTCTCTGCTCGGAGTGGCGCCACGCGCCACCGAGCGCTACCCGTACGGTATTTCTACTTGTTTCCGGTCAGCCAGATGTCGTTGGGGCCGCCTTCGTAAGCCTGGTAGTCCGGTTTCGCCGTAAGACGCGCTTTGTGGCCGTCCACGAACACGAACCCGCCGCCCCCGTGGTGCGGCGCTGCCGGCACGAACTGATAGGGGCAGAGCCAGGCGGTGTAGTCCGTCCCCACGGCCGCGAACGGCGCGCCGTTCGGGCGGCGCCTCGAACTCGGCAGCACGCAACGGAACAGCGCGTCCATGACCAGGACCGTATTGCTGGGCTTGGCGATGGTCGAGTACCTGGCGCACTTGTACGATCCCGAGGCCCAGTTGCGTCCCACATACTGGCTGTAGCCGTACAACCGCGTCGAAGTGGGACAGGTCATGATGTCGGTGCTGCCGAAGTGGGGCTTCACGGCGTAGTACGGCCAGTCCTCCCAGACGCCCGTGCCAGGATTGTACACGGTATTTCGCGGGAAGTCCTCGTCGCTGTCCTCGACGTAGGAGAAGAAGCCCATGGCCACCTGCTTGAGGTTGCCGGAGCAGACCGCTTCCCGCCCTTTCTCCTTGGCGTTGGCCAGCGCCGGCAGGAGCATGGAGGCCAGGATCGCAATGATCGTGATGACCACCAACAGTTCTATCAAGGTGAACCGCGCCGGCGCACGGCGGCGGTTTGGCGGCCGGGGCGGTCCGCCGGCCATGAGGGACACGGGTGGCACGGGAACGCAAGGCAACGGGTGTGGGCGCATGGATGGCTCTTTTTTACGGCATGGTTCCAAGGTTCACCGTTCAAGGGTTCACGGTTGGTAGAATCTACGCTTAGGGAGTTGGCACTTCCTGAAGTACCGTTTGGATACGAACGCCGAACGCCGAACATCGAACGCTCAACGTCGAAGTGAAGAAAACGAGGAGAGGATGCCCCTGACGGTACGTTGGCAAATGCTAACTCCCTTACACCCGAATAACCTTGACAGCCTTGAGCCGCTGAACCGTGAACCATGCCCTTTCTTTCCTGTCTCCGCGGCGAAGACCCTCGCCGCGCGTTGCAGTCCCAACAAATGAGGTATCATTCTTCGACCTGTGCGGGCAAAGCTCACCTTGGGTCCATGCGCGTCACGGCGGCCGCGGTTGTCAGCCACGCACGTCGAAATCGAGCACCAATTCCTTCTCCCAGTTGAACCGGACGGCCGGTACCGCCTCCGCCGCATTGCCCTGGCTGTACGGGGAAAAGCCGCGCAGTTGCACGGGCCGGAACGGGGTCGCGGACCTGATACACGCGGCGTTTCCGACGGGAAGCGTTGTGACCACCGCGCGGTCGGTGTCTACGCGCAGTGTCAGTCGCGGCGAGGGGCCGAGGTCCCAGCGCAGCGTGCCGTCGAACGTGTCGTAGTGCAGTGTCGCTTCGGCCCAAGCGTCACCCGTCTCGAGTGTCCCGGTGCGCACGGTGTAGGCGTCGTCGCCAATGCGGAAGGTCGAATACTCCGGGTCGTGCTTGGACTTGAGGCCGCTGAGGATCACGCCCGCGTCGCGGTGTGCCAGGTACGCCATGCTCTGCTGGTCGAGCGCGTAGTCATTGCCGGCGGCAATGACGCGGTTCAGCGCCCGCAGCGCCGAAAGGCCGGCGGTGAAACCATGCTTCCGTACGACTCCGAGCGGCAGGGTGAGTCGACAGACGCCGTCGGTGCGGTACTCCGGCGTCGCGCCTGGTCCTGTCCGCATCAGGTCCAGTTCGTGGTACACAACCGCCAGCGCTTCCGGCAAGCATGCATCGAAGTCGGCGGCGCCGAGCGACTCGGCGATGAAGGCGCGGCCGCGCGGTGTCAGCGAGTGCAGGGCCAGCCCGTACGCGGCCCAGGCGGAGTGCACATTGGTCCGTTCGTCGGCGATCGACAGCAACTGGCGGTCGTGGTTCAAGAACGAGCGGAAGAAGCCGCCGGCGTTGACGAACTTCTCGCGCGGGCGGTTCTTCCCGTCCAGCACGTCGTAGAGGCCGCCGGCCGTCAGCGGCGTGTAGATCAGCGATGGTCCACCCTCCCGCTCCGCGTTCGTATGTTCCTCGAAGTACCCGTCCGGGTGCCCGGAGGCGTAGTAACGTTCGGCGAAGTCGCGGGTCAGATCGATCCAGTCGGGCCGCCCGAACACCTGACCGCAGTAGTAGATGCCCTGCATGAAGATGGCAGTGTGATTGTTGACGCCACCGGCCACATGCAGGTCAATGCGGCCTGGCAGGAACTGGCGGTTATGCTCGATGGCCAGCGCCACTTGCTCCTCGGCCAGTTCGCGGTAGCGTCGCTTCTCCGCCGGGTCGAGGACGTGCTCCATGGCGCGGTACGCGAGAGGGATGTGCAGAAGAAGCCGGCGCAGCGGCACCCGCCAGACGCCATAGCCCGCGACCGCGTGTCCATAGACGTTGGTCCGGTAATGATCCATGTTCCGCCGCACGATGTGCACCAGGCGCAGCGCCTTCGCGTCGCCGGCTGCCGCCAGCGGCGCCAGCACCGAGATGCCGCAGGCGCCGTAGTCGTAAAACGACACGACCTTCTCGATGGGCTTGCGCCCAGGGAGGAAGTCGGCGTCGAATACCGGGCGCTCGTGACCGTAGAGCCGGGCCATGGTCGCGACCGCGGCGGCCTCGATGCGGCGCTTGGCGGCCTGTATGCTCTCGGGCGTCAGTTCGGTGGCTGTCGTGGACATAGCGCGTAGCCTCCATGGCCCCTTGGCGGCGCCTAATTGGCGCGCGTGTACATCTTGTCGGGCGGATTGGGTTTGATGTGTCCCACATGGCCGTCGACAAACAGGTAGTTCGCGCCTCCAGAGTGCCGGAAGGTCCGAAAGTTGACGATGCTGCCGTACCAGCCAAGAGCGCAGCCGTCCTGTGTGTCGGCCGCAATGATGGTGTCTTCCGCCACCTGACGACGCCGGACACAGGGTTTCGCGTAGGCGCCACCCAATCCGGCGGTAATCGCATTCCAGCCGTAGTCCGCGTAGTCCGGGCCATAGATGGACACGTAACTCGGGCAATCGGTCAGGGTCCCGCGGCTGCCGAAGAGCCCATCGACATATCGCCCCAGCCGATTCGTTCCAAACCAGACCTTTGGCCACTGATCGTCCTCACGCATGGTGGGGAACCACTCGTCGTACTCGCCCACATACAGACACGACGCGATCCCCCACTGGCGCAGGTTGTTGGCGCAGGCGCTCCGACGGCCGACCTCCTGCGCGTTCCGCAGCGCCGGCAGGAGCATGGACATCAGGATGGCCAGGACCGCGATGACCACCAAGAGTTCTACCAGAGTGAACCGGGCCGCCGATATGAAAGCTCGGCGGCTGACCGCTTCGGTTGCGGGCAAAGCCCGCCTGGGGCGGCAGTGTGCCGCGGGCTTCAGCGACTTGCCGGCGCGCCGGGCACAAGCGGGCTGGCGCCCGGCCGGCTCGCTCAAGCTCGCCTGCGACTTCCGCTTGAAGGCGGCACTCAGACACCGAGCGCCCCAATCGCGGAACGGCGGAGTCTCACATAGGAGGTCGGATGGTTGCGCGCCCATGGTTATCTCCTTTCCCGGTTCCGGCGTTTTCACTATTGCGGGCGTCCAGATTCCTTGGTAGCCCTTAAGAGCGCCAGCGAATTCTCGATGATGGGCGCTCTGGCGCTGGCGCTGCCCGTGGACATCATGAAGTAACCGTGCCGGCCAGCCACCTCAATCTGCCGCCTTACTTCTTCTTCGACCGCGGCCGGCGTTCCCTTGTACAGAAAGTCCTTGTTGCACAGATTGCCCAGCAGGACCTTCTTGTCCCCCAAGCGCCGGCGCACCTCGCCAATGTCAATCGGGCCCTGCTTGCTGGCTTCTTCCACCCAGAAGGCGTCGGCCGGGAGGTCCTTGAAGTGGTCAATCCGCGACAGCGCGTCGCCGCCATATTCAAACACCACGTATAGTCCGAGGCGCTTAGCCTCCTGGATCAGCTTCTCGGTCGCCGGCAACGAAAACTCCAGGAAATGGTTGAGGCCAATTTCGTCGTCCGAGGTGAAGTACTCGTCGATTGCGACCACCTCGGCGCCCGCCCATTGGGCGGCCTTCAATTCTTCAATCGCGTTGTAGAGGTGGATTTCCGTGGCTTGTTTGACCAGAGCCGGATCGTCATACAGCATCGTGAAGAGCTGGGCGTAACCCCAGGTTTCATAATGATGATTCCGCCAAAAGGGCGCGGGAACCCAGGTGACGGTCATATAGCGCTCTTTCAGCCGACCCGCCAACTGCCGGATATGTTCCACTTCGCCTAAGTCGCGGAGTTGCCGCGCGCTGCGTTGGGGCAGGGCCTGCAACAGTTCCACCGCGGTTTGCGGATTGCGCTTGTTCTCCTCCACCCCCCGCCGCCAGGGCGCGTGGGGTTTGACCGGCAGGTTTCCGATTTGGCCGTCTTCCCTGCATTCCCACGCATGCTCCTCAAAAGGGTTGCGAAAGTCAGTGGCGTTGACGATGGCATATCGCCTGTTCTGGTGCACGATGAGTTTTCTTCCCCAAGCGTGGATTCCGCCTCGGGTGAAAAAGCAGCGTTCCCAGTCGTATTCTTCCATCAGCGTCGCCATGGCCTGTTGGTGCGCCCACGCGTTCAGTTCCGCATCGTCCCACAGGGTCCATTCGTAACTGCCTTCTTGAGGAAAACGCCGCGTCAATTCCTCCCTTAGAAATGTGCCAGGGCTCTTGTTAAACAACCCGGTTGGGTCAAAGTAACAAAAGGCGAACGGGATGCGGTCCGCCCGCCCGGTTCGTAACATGGCCTCCACCCGCTGCCGCGGGGAGAGCTGATCGCCGCCGGATGTGGTTGAACTGGACATACGCTTCTCCTCGATTTCAGTTTTGGGCGTCGGCCCTAACTTCGGCCACCGAACCTCACGCCACGGAAGGTGGGTTCTCCGTAACCCGCCACCCCCGGTTGCGGAGAACCGCCCCGGTTGCGGAGAACCGGGGTTCCAGGCTCCTCCGCAGTACCCGTCAGTGGACTTGGCCTACCTGAGTAGTTACCGTGGTTCATAATTCCGGTTCGATTCCCAATTGGTGTCACTGGCCCGCCGCCTGGGCTGCCCGGAAAACCTCAAACTCGGCGATGGACGCGCCGCTCTTGATCTCGAGTCGCGCCGCCGCCGCTTCGATGGGCTCGAACTTGTGTACGATGCACGCCTCGGAGTTGTTCTCGACCGACGCGATGGGCTTCCACTCCCCGGCCACCTTGAGCAGGAGCCGATAGGAAATCGGCCGAATCGCGGGCGTCCGGTCGAAGTCCGGATAGCATGGGGCCCAGACCTTCACGGTGTCCACCTTTTCGTTCTTCGCGAAGGCGATCTCGAGCCAGTGCGGCGTGGCGCCTTGTGGCGCCCAGTGAGTCAGCTTGATCCGGTCGATCGCCATGGGCGAGTTGTAGCCGACGTAGGAGGCTTCCGCGGAAACCGTCGTTTTGGCGCCGTTGTAGAACGTCGCCACGTTGTCTTTCCACGTTTCGTGGTGGGCGAGGTCCGCCGCCAGGGCGGCCTGCTCGATTTCGGCAATCACGGGGATTCGAGGCGGGGCCGCGGCGGTCGTGTAGATGTGGACCGCGGCAGCGTCAAGCTCCTCGTCGGCAAGCCCGTCCTTTATCTCGAGCTTGCGGTCCTCGCCCAGCGCCGCGGCGGTGGCCGACTTGACGAGAGTAACTCGGACCTGATCGGAGACGGGCTTCTCGAAGGGATTGACGCAAATGAGGTAGAAATCGCCGTCGATCTGTTTTTCGAGGCAGTGGAGGCCCTGGGCGGTCCGCCAAGTTCGCCCGCCCGGCGCGAGGAACAGAGGCGAGAGAGCGGCGAGTTCGCGTCCGAGCGCCATCATGCCGAGCCAGAAGCCCGGGTACTCGCGAATGTGGTCGTACGAGGGCTTGATCGCGTAGTAGATCACCCCCTTGGCGCCGTGGCAGAGCCCGAGGTAAGTCATGGCGCGTTCCTCGCGGTAGGTGGGGATGCGCCCTTCCGGCCCGATAGGCCACCGGAAAGCGTTCGGCACGACCCACACGGGGCTCTTGCCGCCCACCGCCGCGTGGGCCTGCTGCATCCAGCCGGGGATCATCTCGAGGCTGCCATCGAACGCGCCGCCGCCGCTCTTGAACAAGACATACGGGTCGATCATGAAGATGTCCGTCGTAGGCGCGTAGACGCTGAACGAGCGTGGAACACAGTGAACGGAGGCGAGCGGCAGAGGCGAACACTTCTTGAGGGTGCGGGCACGGGCGAGCATGAACGCCGGGTCGGCACTGGGCTCGTCCGCGGTATACCATCCGAGCACAGCGGGATGCTTCGCGAACAGCGAGGCCTTGGCGACGAGCGTGTCGTCGTCCCAGTGCTGCGTATCGATGGTGCCGAGGATGACCGAGAGACCGGCCTTCGCGGCTTCATCGAGGAAGCGCGTGGCGTCCTTGACGTCCATTCCCGCCAGGCCGTAGTGCTGCAGGGCGTTGTAGCCGTTGTCCCCAAGTTCCTTGAAGAGCGCCGCGTCCGCGACCGGCGAGTAGAACCCGAGCGGGAAGAATGGCTTGCCGTCAACCTCCAGGGCAAGGTCGTCCTTGATCAGAACGCGCGGCGGCTCGGAATAGCAGTAGAAGCGCCACGATGCCTCAGCCTGGTTACCGCCCTCGTCCGTGAGCGTGGCGGACACGGAATGCTCGCCCGGTTCGAGCGGCGTCTCGGGGACAGCCGTCACGGCGCCGTTCTCGACGGACACTTTCCGGGCATGCCCGTCGAGAGCAAGCTCGGCCTTGATCGGCCTGCCGCCAAACTCCTCGAAACGGATGCTTATCGCGGGTTCCAGGCTGGCGCTCCGCGCCGGTGAGCAGGAAAGGATGACCGGCGGGGTGTTGTCGCCCTGGCGTTCGAGCTTGAAGGAACGTACTTCGCTGAGCGCCTCGTCGAATGGCTTCTCCCAGACGGACTTCCGATTGTAGAGCGCCTCTTTGACCCGCCAGAACCACGTGCCGTCCGGCAGGGGCGCCGCCGGGGTGTACGGGGACCCCAAGCACTGAAATGTCCTCAGTGCGTCCGGCGGGAAGGACCGGGCCGGGCAAAGCTCGAGGGTGAACTCCCCCACGACGGGAGCGGTCCAGGCGAACTGCGGGGTTTCATCGGCGATAACAGCCTGGTCCGCCGGGTGCTGCAACCCGATGTGAACTTCCGTAAGAGTGACATGATCGAACCAGACCTTCTGCCCCGCTCGGTGGTAGAGCACGAGTGCGAGCCGCTGCCGGAGGTCCGTGGGCTTTTTCTTGAAAGCCAACCCGAACGGCGTCCACTCGGCCGACTGCTCGTTAATGTAGAAGTCGTTGCCGTCGATGAGGACTTCGATCGGTCCGAGCCCGGGCTGCCGAACCTTGAAGACGAAGGACACGCAGTAAAACTTGTCAGGCTGAAGCTCGACGGGCGCGCTGATCCATTCGCCCCAATCTTCCTTGGAGACGGTCTCGACGGCGATGCAGTGGCTATCGAGGCAACCGCCACCCTCCCAGGTCATCTTCGGCGCGGACTTCTGTCCAGCTTCGGCGTGCGTCGCCGGTTCCCAGCCGAGCGGTTTGGCCGGGTCATCGGCGGATGCGAGTTCGAAACTGGGGTTCTTCAACATGGCGCCTGCCGCGAGTTGCATCTGCCGCCTGAGCGCCGCCTCGGTTTTCTCCGCCGCCGCCTGTCGCGGCGCGTATTCGGCCGTAGTAAAGCCGTACAGATTCACTTCGCAAAGCGTCATTTTCTCCAGCGTCTTGCGCAACCCGAGCCTCACGACACGGGCGCGTTCGGTTCTCAGGGGCAAGACGATCGAGTGTGCATCGGGCGCGGCGACCGGCGCGGCCCGATTGTCGAACTCGCTCACGGTTCGGAACTCGTTGCCGTCCATACTGACTTCCACTTTGACAGCGTCGAGCCTAGCACGGTCGCCGACGATCTCGGTCAGGATAAGACCGGTGAGCACGTGTTCCGCGCCGAGGTCCACCGACACCTGCGCCGAGTCGATTCCCTGTCCCCATTCGGCGGAACTCTTCGCGTCATCGTCCACGAGAGCCGGCGCGCCGCCGCTCGCGGGCGGCGGCTGCATCCTGCAAGCCCCGGCGAGCGTTCGGAGGCGCGGCGCCTCTTTCACCTTCGTCTCGCGCGCGATGTCTTCGTTCGTCTGGAGTTCGACGAGCGAGACAAAGCTGACCGAGGCCTTGCCGGCTGCCTTGGGAAGCATGGCGAAGGCGACGGAGTACAACCCGTCTGGCGATGGCCCGGGCTTGAACCTGGCGCTTTTCAGCGTCCAAGCTGAATTGCCCGCCGGGATGTCGACGCAGCCGCCGGACCAGGTCCAGTCGCCGTTTACGACACAGACAAACGCGCGGCCATCGAGTCCATCGGACTTCACGGCGGCCCGCAGCAGGTAGGTGGACGCGGGGTCGAGTTTCACGCGCAACTGCCGGAGCGTGGCTTCACCCGCGGCGTTCGCGAAGGCGACCCACCGCGTGCCGGTGTCCGCGTCCGCGCCGGCGGTGAAACCTTGTTTCTCGCCGATTATCGCCCAGTGGTCCGGCACGCCGTCGTTGTCGGCATCCTGCTGGAAGTCTGTGTTCCGCAGCAGTTCCCCGCCGTGAGCGCAAACGACCGCGGCCAGGATGACGACGAGGTTGACGATGACGCTTCGCATTTCAAGTTCCTCCTTCGATTTGGGTGAGGCGATTGCCCGAAAAAAGGCGACCTGTGCAATAAGCCGACCTCATAGGCCGAGACCGCCCGCAAGGTGTGCCGCGGCGCCTGGAACCCCGGTTCTCCGCAACCGGGGGGGGCGAACGGGTGCGTTACGGTCGACCGATATGGCGGGTTGCGGAGAACCCGCCTTCCAGAAAAAACCATCCGGTTCGCACGAGACTCGGCTCACGAGGCCGCGCCTCGACCCTTCGACGGTGCTCACGGACCGTGCCTGGGCTCAGGGCCTCCGGCTCGCCCGCCATGGGGGCGGCCACGGCGCGCCGCGCCACTCGCGCGGCGTTCAATCCGCCTTCGTCGTGAAATGCGCCAGCGGCGGCTCGTTCTTCAACGCTGCCACATGTCCATCCGCATAGTAGAGGTTGGTCGTGTTCCCGAGCGGCCAGTCCGCCCTCAGGCGGGGCAGCGGGCGCGGGTAGACGACACGGTTGGGCGTGCCGTGCACGAACCCGATGCCGTAGCCGGGAGCGGCCCACCAGTCATAGCCTGAGCAGGCGCCGACCCACGTGTCCGGCGCGCTGCGCGTAACGAGTTGCGGCGGACGGCTCCCGTCCACATAGCCGGCCTGAAAGACGCGGTCGTTGCCCACGTAGTAATGCCACCACCACCCCAACGGCGGCGCGATCGCCGGACAGGTGATGATCTCCTTCTGATTGTTGTTCAGGGCGTTCACCCACGTCGTCATGGCATTCGCAAACGGGGTGGTGATCCAAGGCCAATACCCGTCGTAGCTGTCGCCGTAGACGCAGAGTATCGTGAATTGGTTCCGTTCGTAGTTCTTGCATACGACGGAGACCGCGGTGGCGCGCGCACTGCTCAGGGCCGGTTGGAGCAAAGCGGCAAGGATGGCGATAGTGGCGATGACCACCAGCAGTTCCAGCAAGGTGAATCGCGCCGCCGACGTGGAAGCTGGAAGACGCCCGCCCGCGGACAGGTATCGGGAAGGGCGCCGTTCGTAGTGGTGTCGCAGTCCGGGCGGTGGTCCGCCGGGCAAGACACCATCCCCGCGCCACCCCGCCGGCAACGCACCAGATGGGCTCTTGGCGCTCCACTTCGTTCCGCGCCCTGCGAGCCCACTACGAACGGGCGTATCCCGTCGCCCACGCGTCGCCACTTCCCTCTGGGGATTTACCCGCACAGATCGCGACGTTTTATGTAGGAGGTCGGATGGTTGCGCACACATGGCTGGTTCCTTTCCCGACTCCCGGTCCGCTTCTCCGGTCGCCCTGGCGTTCGGACGGACGCCAGGCACAACGCCGTCACTCCCACACGTACACATGCACTCCGTACGGCACGAAGGTATCGGTGAACGTGCCGTCCGCCGGCGCGACCTGCCGGTTCTCGAACGGGAGATCGAGCCGCTTCGCGCCAGGCAGACTGAATGTCGCGGTGACCGCGGCTCGGGCGGAGTTCGCGGCCAGCAGGTATTTCTTGCCGGCGTGCTCTTTCAGCAGCACGCCGATGCTGGGGAAGCCGAGTGCGTCCTTGTCCGGGCCGCTGGTGACTGTGGGCGCGGCCGGCTGCGGGCCGGTGCGTTCGACGAACACGTCCTGCAGTTTCGCGAGTTCGCCGGCCAGGGCGCAGATGTTCTTCCAGGCTTCGGGCGTGTCGGTGACGCCAAAGTTCTTGCCCCAGCCGCCGTAGGTGTACCACGTCATGCCGTTGGCGCCGTGGATGATCGACAGGTAGGTCATGGCCCAGAGTTCGTCGCGCGTCGGGTAGCGCGGCCAGCCCCAGCCCTGGAAGTACTGGATGATCGCCCAGTTCCCCTTCCGGTGCGTTCCGGCCTGGTCCAGGTCGGCGGCGATCGTTTTCATGTCGGCAATGATCTGCGGTACGCCCTTGTCCGAGTCGTCGCGGATCGGGTAGAGCTCGGGCAGGAATACATCCGTGGAATTGACGAAGTTCGTGTAACGCGAGACCGGGCGCGAACCCACGCCGTCGGCCTGGCAGGTGATGCGGCTCGGATCGACGTCGTGGAGCGCCTCGGTGAGCGCGCGGAGTTCGTCGCAGCCCACATGGCTGGCAGTGTCGTCCGCGAGGTACCAGGAGAGGATGGCGGGTTCGGCTTCCTCGCGCACCACGTCGGCCACCACGGTCTCGGCGTCGACGCAATTGGCGCCGGCGCCGGACGCGATGAAGAGCCGGATGTCATGCCGCGCCGCCGCGGCCAGGAACTCGGTGAAGTCCGGGCCGCGCGTGCTGTTGTAGGTGTGCGCGAAGTTGAACCCGGCAGCCTTGAGGTCGCCGAACGCCTTGTCAAAGCTGTTGTCGTTGAACGGTTTCTTCCAGACCGCGTAGGGCCCGATCGGGAAGAACGGTTTGCCGTCGATCAGGGTCATGCCATCGTCGCGGAGGGTCACCAGACCCGTGGTGCGCGGGGCACGGTAGAGGATGTACCAGGTGCGGGCGAGCGTGTTACCCGCGAAGTCCGTGGCCTTGACCGTCACGGAGTGCAGGTTGGGGCGGGCGTCGTCGCGGTCGGTCGGGACCTTGCCGTCGAAGCGGACCTCGGCGATGTCGACGAACGCGCCGCCGAACAGGTTCGGGGTGTCAAAGGCGAAGGCGATCTGGGCGCAGAGCGCGCCCGCCGGTGCCGTGAGCTCGAGCGTGTCCTGATGCCAGTCGGGATTGGCGGGGCCGAACGGGATGGGAACCAGATCGCCCACCGGGACGTTCTTCTCGCCGAGCCAGGCCACCCCGCCCTGGAGCGCGCCCTTGCCGGCGCTGTGACTGAGGTCGAGCGAATGACGCGACCAGTAGGAGAACCGATACGTCTCGCCGGGCACGACGGGGATCAGGGGCGACTGCAGGCCAACGCCCGTGTCCGTCTCGACGGCCTCGCGGGTGATGTGATAGCCGGCCGGCGCGTCGGCGGTGCGCCGTGCCGTCTGGGTGATGGTCAGCGCGTTCTGGTAGTTCTCCACCTTCCAGCCGCTGAAGCCGGCGCCGACAGGCCGGGGCTTGAGGGGTGCGGGCGGCGTGAACACGTGCTTCCCATCCTGCAACCTGACCTGGGCAGTGATGTCCGTTTCATCCAAGACCACGCGCAGCGTGCCGGGGTCCACACCGGTCGCGTCGGCGAGCCGGAACCAGATGGGCGCGGCGGCGTCGGGCGTGCGCGTCGGACTGCGTTCCGTGACGGCTGGCGGCTCGGTGTCCGGGCCAGCCCAGGGCCCGTCGCTTGCCAGGCCGAGTGTGACGCCGCGGAGGACGGACGTCTTGGCCGGGTCCGTGGTAGCGAACGTCGCCATGTAGCGCAGCCACGGACGGCCGTCGTGTGCGGTCGGGAGTTCCCCCGGCGCCTCGAAGTAGCTCGTGGTCGTGCCGTCCGGACCGGCCGGGGCGGACCACTCGCCCGGGCCACCGTCGCGGTCGGGCGCGCTGGCGACCTGGAAGCGCAGCGCTGTACCGGGCGGCATGTCGGCCTGCCAGGCGAGCCGGCGTGGCGTGCCCGACGGCGCCAGTAATGGCCGCGAGAGTACGGTCCCGGACGTCTCGAACCGGGACGGTTCGGTGTGGACATAGAGGCGGACGTCACGAATCTCCAGCATCCGCCCCTTCTCGATGTTGGGCAAGTCGAACCCGAAGCGGATGACGGCGCTGGCGGTGTTGGCCGGGGCTCTCGCCTCGAGGCACGTGGCCCGCCAGTCCTTGCTGGACTTGCCGAAGCCGAACGGCGTCTGGCTCAGCAGCTTGCCGCTCGCGTCGAGCCAATCGAGTTCCGTGAGGTAATGTCCCTTGTGTCCCTCGAGCGTCTCGAACGCGGCCGTGCTGCGACAGCCGAACTGGAAACGGCACAAGCGCTCCGCCAGCACGGGAATGGGCGCCGAGGCGACCTCGAACGCGGTGTCGCCGTCACTGGCCTTGTTGCTGACGCGCAAGCACTTGCCGGCGTCCGGCGACGCGTCGACAACCTCGACGATCAGCTTGTTCTCGAAGTTCTCGACCTTCCACGCGCCGAGCCCCTGGTCGAACCGTTCCTGCAGCACGGGCGCCCAGCACTGCGCCAGGCGGATGGCGCCGTCAACCGCCTCAACGTTGGTCTGAGCGCAGTACCGGCTGGGGCCGGGTGCGGCGAGTGCGGCGGGCGCCAGGGCGAGGACTACGACGGGAAGCAGCCTGCGTGTCATGGGGAGACCTCCTTTTTCTCGTGGACATTCGGCGTCAACTCCATCGTGAGTTTTCGACCCGTGCGGGTAAACCATGCCCGCGGGAAGGCGCCCCTGTGCGGACAGGCATCGGTCGCGGCCCCCGCTTGTAGTGGTGTCGCAGTCCGGGCGGTGGCCCGCCGGGCAAGACACCATCCCCGCGCCACCCCGCCGACAACGCGCCAGATGGGCTCTTGGCACTCCACTTCGTTCCGTCCCGCTTGCCAAGTTGGAAGCCCACTACGAACGGGCGTATCCTGGCGTCCCCGCGTCGCCACTTCCATTTGGGGATTTGTCCGCACAGGTCGGTTTCTGAAGTGCGTTTTCATGCGTTGGCCTCTCCTCTATCGGTTTCCCTTCGTTACGGTGGTTCCCGTGCCGCTTGCCGGAGCCGGAGATCAATCCGCCGTCACGGTCCAATACTTGAAGGGCGGGGTGTCGGTGAACGTCTGTGCATGTCCGTCAATGAAGAAGACGTTGGTTCCGCCGGGGTGGCGGAAGTCCAATCCGGACTGCTGTCGCACAATCGTCTTCGCTCGATTGAGCCAAAAACTGTCCTTGTTATCGCCGCAGACGAGCGTGTCCGGCGCCACCCGCGGCAGACGTTTCGCGACATTGAAGTACATTCCGAAGGCGTCGGTGTTCCAGCCATAACTGATGTAGTTCGGTCCCCACGGACAGTTTCGATGGGAAGGGCACTTGCCAACCGTACCGGGCGGCGATGAGCCTTGATCTACTACCTTGGGATCGACATAAGGCCCGAGTTTGGCGCACCAGGCCCGCGAAGGGACGTTGTCCCACATTGCCAGAGGTATGTACTCGTCCCAATCATGAACGTACATTTGCAGAGCGCTGCTCCATTGTTTCAGATTGTTCAGGCACACCTCCTGGTTCGTTCGCTCCTTGGCCAGCGCCAGTGCCGGCATGAGAAACGACGCGAGAACCGCGATGATGGTGATGACCACCAGCAATTCTATCAAAGTGAATCGCGCCGCTGCACGTCTTCGGCTCGCCGGCACGGTCCCATCGGCAGGTTGTAAACTCATGGATGGCGCCTTTTCCGATCCCGGTCCGTTTCTCCCGTCGCCCTGGCGTTCGGGCAGACGCCCGAGCCCAGCGACGTCACTCCCACACGTACACGTGCACTCCGTACGGCGCGAAGGTATCGGTGAACGTGCCGTCCGCCGGTGCGACCTGCCGGCTCTCGAAGGGCAGGTCGATGCGTGTGGCGCCGGGCGCCGCGAGCTTCGCGGTGACTTTCGCCCTTGCGGAGTTCGCAACCAGCAGGTACTTCTTTCCGGCGTGTTCCTTGAGAAGGATGCTGATGCTGGGGAAGCCACGCGCGTCCTTCTCCGGGCCGCTCAGGATGGCCGGCGCCGGCGGCTGAGTTCCCGTCGGCTCGACCAGCGCGTCCTGCAGCTTCGACAACTCGCTGGCCAGATCACAGATGTTCTCCCACACCTCCGGCATATCGCTGACACCGTAATTCTTGCCCCAGCCGCCGTAGGTGTACCAAGTGATACCGTTCGCGCCATGGATGATCGACAGGTAGCTCATGGCCCAAAGCTCCGCGCGCAGCGGGTATCGCGGCCAGCCCCAGCCCTGAAAATCCTGAACGATCGCCCAGATGGTCTTGTGGCGCGTACCGGCCTGCGCGAGGTCCGCGGCGACGGTCTTCATGTCGGCGATGATCCCCGGCACGCCCGTGTCCAGGTCGCCGTAGATCGGGTACAACTCGGGGAGAAAACCGTCCGTGGAGTTCACGAAGTTCGTGTACCGCGAGGGCGATGCGCCGACGGCGTCCGCCTGCACGGTGATGCGCGACGGATCGACGTCGTGAATGGCCGCACTGAGGACCCGCAGTTCCTCGTGCCCAATGTGGCTGGCGGTGTCGTCGGCGAGGTACCAGGCGAGGACCGCCGGTTCCGCTTCTTCGCGCGTCACGTCGTACAGCACCGTTTCCGCGTCCAGGCCGTTCGCGTCGGCGCCGGAGGAGATGAAGAGCCGGATGCCGTGGCGCGCCGCGGCGGCCAGGAACTCGGTAAAGTCCGGGCCGCGCGTGCTGGTGTAGGTGTGGGCGAAGTTGAAGCCAGCGGCTTTGAGGTCGCCGAACGCCTTGTCGAAGCTGTTGTCGTTGAATGGTCTCTTCCAGACCCCGTAGAGCCCGATCGGGAAGAACGGCTTGCCGTCGACCAGGGTCATGCCATCGTCGCGAAGGGTCACAATGCCCGTGGTGCGCACGGCGCGGTAGAGGATGTACCAGGTGCGGGAGAGCGTGTTGCCTGCGAAGTCCGCGGCCTTGACCGTCACGGAGTGCAGATTGGGCCGAATGTCCTCACGGTCGGTCGGGGCCTTGCCATCAAAGCGGACCTCGGCGATATCGACGAACGCGCCGCCGAACAGGTTCGGGCTATCAAAGGCGAAGGCGATCTGGGCGTAGAGGGCCCCTGCCGGCGCCGTGAGTTCCAGCGTGTCCTGATGCCATTCGGGATTGGCGGGGCCGAACGGGATGGGAACCAGATCGCCCGCCGGGACGTTCTTCTCGCCGAGCCAGGCCACCCCGCCTTGGAGCGCGCCCTTGCCGGCGCTGCGGCTGAGGTCGAGCGAGTGACGCGACCAGAAGGAGAACCGGTACTTCTCGCCGAACACGACGGGGACCAAGGGCGACTGGAGGGCAAAGCCCGTGTCCGTCTCGCCGGTCTCGCGGGTGATGTGATAGCCGGCCGGCGCACCAGCGGTGCGCCGCGCCGTCTGCGTGATGGTGAGGGCCTTGCTGTAGTTCTCGACCCGCCAGCCGCCGAAGCCGGCGCTCCGGGGCCCGATGGGCGCTGGCGGCGTGAACACGCACTTCCCGTCCTGCCGTTTGACTTGGGGCGTGATGTCTGCCTCGTCCAAGGTCACACGCAGCGTGCCGGGGTCCACGCCGGTCGCGTCATCGAGCCGAAACCAGATGGGTGCGGCGTTGTCGGCTGTGCGCGTCGGACTGCGTTCGGCGACCACGGGCGGCTCGGTGTCGAGCCCGGACCATGGGCCGTCGGTCGCCACGCCGATGGACACGCCGTGCAACGACGGCGTTCTTGCGGGGTCCGTGGTGGCGAACGTCGCCGTGTAGCGCAGCCACGAACGGCCATCGTGAACGGCCGGGATGGCGGCTGCGACCTCGAAGTAGCTTGCGGCCGTGCCGTCCGGGCCGGCCGGCGCGGACCACTCGCCCGGGCCGCCGTCGCGGTCGGGCGCACTTGCAACCTGGAAGCGGAGCGATGTGCCGGGCGGCATGTCGGCCCGCCAGGCGAGGTGACGCGGTCCGTCCCCGGGCGCCCGCAGGGGCCGCGAGAGCACGGCGCCGGAATTCTCGAACACGGGCGGTTCCAGACGGACGAAAAGGCTGACCTCGCGGATTTCGAGCGTTTCCTGCCTGGCGAACTCGGGGTAGTCGAAACCGAACCGGACGACGACGCTGGCGGCGTTCGCCGGGACTTTCGCCTCGAGGCACGTGGTTTGCCAGTCTTTGCTGGCCTTGCCGAAGCCGAACGGGGTCTGGCTCAATGGCTTTCCGGCCGCATCGAGCCAGTCGAGGCCGGTGAAGTACTTGCCCTGGTGCCCTCTCAGTTTCTCGAACCGGCCTGTACCGCGCCAGGCGAATCGGAACCGGAACAGCCCGTCCGCAGGCACGGGAATGGGCGCCGACGCGACCTCAAACGCAGTATCGCCGTCGCTCGCTTTGTTGCTGACGCGCAGGCACTTCCCGCCGCTTTGCGTATCGGCGACGGCTTCGATAATCAGTTTGTTCTCGTAGTTCTGGACCTTCCAGGCGCCGAGCCCGTTCTCGAAGCGTTCTTCGAGTGCGGGCGCCCAGCGACGTGCCAGCCGGACAGCGCCGTCCACGGCCTCGATACCGGTCCACGAGCAGTACCCGTCGTGCCCGGCCCACACGGGTGCGCATACGAGTAGAATAGCGGGGAAGAGACGTGTCATCATTGGAGGCCTTCCTTACTTACTACTTAGTCCTTCGATTCCCGCCTTCGGCATCCGACTCGCGGACACTGCTGTCATCGCCGTCCTCATCAGTCGCGCACCGGGGTCCACTCTCCGTACATGATCTTGTCGGGCCCCATTCGGCTCAGCACGGGCGACATCCATAACTCCATCATCGAGGGGATCAACCTGCGGTTGCTGGAGTAAGCCGTCGCGCCAAGCGCTGGCGCCGAGGGACAAGCCCATATATCCCGGTTCTTCACGTAGTCGTCGTAGCGGACCCGCCACAGAATCCGGGTGCCGGGGCAGCCCGGTGGGGCGAAGTAGCCGCAGCAACTGCTGAGCCGGTGGTCGTAGTCGCCGGCGTAGAGGTGCGCGGCCAGGCCGATCTGCTTGACGTTCGAGAGACAGAGCGCCTGCGCCGACTTCTCCTTGGCTTTCTGGAGAGCCGGCAGCAGGAGTGAGGCCAGAATGGCGATGATGCTGATCACGACCAGCAGTTCCACGAGCGTGAACCGGGCGGTGGGCGAGAAATGCGGTGAACGTGTCGACATGGCTTTTCCTCCGAAATCTGAGTCGTCTCCTACGGCATGGTTCGCCGTTCAGCGGTTCAAGGTTGTCAAGGTTACTCGGATGCAAGCGTAGATTCGACCAACCGTGAACCCTTGAACGGTGAACCTTTGAACCATGCCAAAAAATCCGACCTGTGCGGGTAAATCCGGCCCCGGCACCGTTCGTAGTGGTGTCGCAGTCCCGGCGGCTGTCCACCGGGCAAGACACCATCCCCACGCCAGACCGCCGCAACGCGCCGGATGGGCTCTTGGCGCTCCACTTCGTTCCGCGCACTGCGAGCCCACTACGAACAGATGCATCCTGGCGTCCATGGGGGGGCCTTTTCTCTCTCAGGATTTACCCGCACAGGTCGAAAAATCGGCACACCGTGCAGACGCATCCGACATGGAGCCCCGGTTCTCCGTAACCGGGGCCGGCGGGTTGCGGAGGACCCGCCCTCCAGGACAATCGGCGGCGCCCTGCGGTCGATTTCTCCACACCTTCTCAGTGGAGTCGGACGCTGAAACGATCCGGCAGGGGTTGCCGTAGGCCGTGGCGCCCGCAGGGACGTCGCGGGTCACCACCGATGCGGCGCCGATGACCGCGCCCTCGCCGATGGTGACGCCCGGCAGGATGGTGCAATTGCAGCCGATGTAGGCACCCTTCCTGATGAGAATGTGGTTGTTGCCAGACTGGCGTTTCGGGCCATGCGCGACAAGAGTCACGCCGAACGAAACGGTCACGTCGTCCTCGATCGTGATGCGGTGCGTGTCCAGGTCGTCGATCCAGCCGCCCATGCCGATGAAGCCGCCCTTGCCGACGTTCAGCCCCGCGAGCCGGAACAGCCACTTACGCGGCCCGGTGTTGATGTGCGGCAGGTGCATGCCAATGACGTTGATCAAGAGCGAGCGCACCCACTGCCAGCGGTAGCGGGCGTCGGCATCCATGCTCTCGTTGACGTGGAAGAACATCGGCAATTCCCCCTCAAGTCAGCGACCCGGTGGACTCGCGCACGACCAGTTCGGGTGCGAGAACGACGGTCTCGTTCCGGTCGGACAGCAACAGGTCCAGCGCCGCACGCACCATGGCGTCGCGCGGCTGGCGCACGGTGGTCAGGGGCACCGGTGCCCGCGCGACGCTGGACGCGTCATCAAAGCCGACCACGGACAGGTCCTGCGGAATGCGCACGCCCATGGCGCCAAGCCGCCGGCTGGTATCGTCCGCGTGCATATCGAACGTGAACACCGCGGCGGTGGGCGGCTCAGCCGCACCGCGAAGTTCAACAAGGCGCGCCGCGAACCGTTCGGGATCGTCCAGGATCGCATGTTCGGGGACGCCAGCAACTCCGGCCGCCGCCAGCGTCTGGCGGTAGGAGTCCAAAGCCGTGTGCCGGACTTCCCGGCGGTAGTCGCAGAAGGCGATGCGGCGGTGGCCGAGCGCCAGGAGGTGCTCGACGGCCAGGCGCACGCCAATGCGTTCGTCGACCAGCACGTGTGGCAGTCCCCGACCGCCATGCCAGAAATCGTTGAGCATCACGGTGCGGATGTCGAGCCGTGCCGCCTGCTCGCAGGTCGTTTGTTCCGCGTCCAGCGAATTCGGGAACCGCAACAGCAGCTTCCCCCCCTGGCAGTGCAACGCCTCCAGGAACGTCTGTTCGACCCGGGCCGACGAGAGGGTGACGCATGGACATGGCGCCAGGTTCCGCTGCCGGCAGGCACGCAACACGTCCTGCATGAAATCCAGGAACCAGGGGTTGTCTCCCGCCGGAAAACACAAGCCCACCTGCCCCGCACGCGTGCCGAAACGGCAGTTCGGCGGTGACACGAATGTGCCCTGGCCGTTGCGCCGGTGCAGTGCGCCCTGACGCACCAGCGTTTGTACCGCCTTGTTGACCGTCTTGAAATTCGCGTCGAACTGGCCGGCCAGCAGGTGCACGCCCGGCAGGCGCGTGCCGGGCGGTAACTGCCGCGCCCATTCCCAGACCCGGTGCGACACATCGTGGTGCTTGGTGGCGGTATCGGTTCCCATGTCGATATACTATACCAGTGGTATACCATTGTCAAGTGCAAGGGAAACATTTCGATTCTGTGCGGGTGAATCCACCGAGGGAAGTGGCGACGCGTGGGCGCCAGGATAACCCCGCTGCGAGGGGGTCGAAGATCGTCCAACAAGGCCGACGCTACAGCCGATCCTGAGCTTGGATGCATCGCTGTAGTGGCCGCGTTGCACGCGGCGTCTGGGGTTTTGCAACGAGGTCAGGCTAGCCCCGTTCGTAGTGGGCTCGCAGCGCGCGGAACGAAGTGGAGCGCCAAGAGCCCATCTGGCGCGTTGCCCGCGGGGTGGTGCGGGTATGGTGTCTTGCCCGGCGGACCACCGCCGGGACTGCGACACCACTACGAGCGGCGCCGTTCCCGATACCCGGCCGCTGGGCGGACGTCTATTGTCGGGGGCAGGTCGGGCACCGGGCGGGGTGACAGGCGCGGCAGTAGAGCTTGCCGCAGGACGGACAGGGCGCATGGCATTCGGGGCACAGGATGTGCAGACGGTCGTCGCAGATCGCGTGGCTTTTCGACAGCGCGTAGCAGGACTCGCAGGGCAGTTGGTCGAGCCGGCGCGACACCGGGTTCCAGTCCAGGTGGTAGTCGCGCTTGCCTTTCCGGCGCAGGATGGTGAGATGCTGGCGCCGTACCGGTACGAGGACGCGGCAGGCCTGCAGGAGTTCCGCTTCCACGGTCATGGCATACTTGCGTTGCAGGTCGGCGACCTTGGCGGCGTATTCGCGCTCGATGGCATCGAGGCGGAGTCGTTCGCGTGCCAGCGTTTCGTCAGGCTCGCCCTTGCGTTTCTTCTCTTCCAGCTTGACGGCGGTTTCCCGCATGAGGTCGGCGTGGTAGGTGCGCAGGCGCTCCAGATCGCGGGTCATGCGACGCTCCATTCCGGCCACAAAGGGCGCCACCAGCAACCGCAAGCGTCCGGGCAGTGCGCGCGCGACCAGGTTGCGCAGTCCCTCAGTCGGCGGTGGCGGCGGTGCATCGTCCCGATCCGGGCCGGGCGCATCGCAATCGCGCCGGTCATACAAGGCCGCGCGCAGCGGCTCGACCAGGTGCTCGGCCTCAGCCAGATTGGACTCGTTCAGGCACAGATGGATGATTTCCTCACGTTTCTCCTCGGAGAGCGCGGTGACCCGGAACGCGAGCCAGAGGTAGTGAGTACGGGCGGGTTCGGCTTCCCCCAGCCGGAAGGTGGCGTTGTCCAGGGCAAGCCCGCGTCCCGCCGTCTCGCCCAGGTCCTTGCCCGCGGGGACGGCGGCGGCATTCGGCCAGGTCATTTGCAGCAGACGCCCGCGCCGGTCGACCAAGGCCTGCAGGCGGTTCATCCACTCTGACTCGAGGTTGACGTGCAGGTGCTGCCCCGCCAACTCCAGACCAAAGCCCAGTCGCGCCAGCTCCGGGATGGCCAGAGCGTCCTGCAGCGGGGCCGGCGCCAGGACTTCCAGGCCGTCGGGCTCGACGGGCTCGATGATCGCGCCCTCCGCCGCCAAGAGCCTGGACACCGTGTCACGCAGCGCGTTGCTCATACCACTTCGAACTCCTCGCCGAACAGCGCCTCGTCGAGCGCCTTGGTCTCCTGGTAGTCGCTCTTGGCCTGAAGAAGCTGCTCGCCAAGCTCCGTAAACCGTTGCTCGCGGTGCTCAGCGGTGGTGGCCACCCAGGCGTCGAACACGAGATGGGCGAAGTCGCCCTCCTCCTCCATTTCGCCGAGGATGGACTGGACTTCGCCCACCACCAGTTCGAACATGTTGATCTTCTCGTCCAGGATTTGGAGAATGCGTTCCTCGACCGTGTGCCGGGTGAACAGATTGAAGACAAACACGTCGCGCTTCTGACCGATGCGGTGCAGCCGGCCGATCCGTTGTTCGATGGTCTGCGGGTTCCAGGGCAGGTCGAAGTTGATCAGGGTATTGCAGAACTGCACATTGCGGCCCTCGCCGCCTGATTCGGTACAGAGCAGGACCGGCACCTGGTCACGGAACCGGTCGATAGCCGCATCCTTGTCCGGTCCGCTCATACTGCCGTCGAAGCGGGCGAACCCGATACCGGCATCCTGGAGGCGCCGGTCGAGGAACTTCAGGGTCTCCGTAAAACGGATGAAGACCAGTTTCTTCTCCTCCGGGTTCTTCGCGAGCAGTCCGAGGAGGGCGCGGGTCTTGCCGCTGTCCGTGGCCCCGGCATACCGTTTGTGCAGGCCCGGCCAGGCCGGGTCCTTGGTATGAGTCAGGAAGCGTTCGAGCGATACGGCGGCGGCCATTGGGGACGAACCGGCGGCCTCGAGCAGGTGCCGGAAGGCCAGTCGATGATGGGTCTTGGCGTCCGGGCCGCTGGCGCGCAACAGGCCACTCAGTTCTTCGTACCCGGCCTGTTCGTCGGCCAGCGGTTCGATGGGCAACGAGACCGCGTGCCGCGGCGGCAACCGCACGTCAACCAGCGACCGAGTGTTGCGGATCATGACCTCGCGCATGAGGTCGCGCAACTGTTCCCGGTTTGCCGGCAGACGCGGATTGCCGCGCGAGATGTAGGCGGCGCGGAATTCCTTCTCGGTCTTGAATACGCCCGGCTTCAACAGGGTCAGCAGATTGTACAGCTCGACCAGGTTATTCTGGACAGGGGTGGCGGATAGCAGGAGCAGGAAACGTTTCTTGAGCCCATCGACCAACTGCCAGTTCTGGGTGCGCCGGTTTTTCAGGTGCTGCGCTTCATCGACAATGACCAGATCGAAGGCCTGCCCGGTCACCAGCCCGAAGTGCGGTTCGCGCCGGGCCGCGGAAATAGACGCGATGATGCGTGGCGAAGCCCAGAACGCACCGGCATCGCGACGCAACAGCGGGTCATACGACGTGACGAACTCCAGGTCGAACCTCGATGCCATCTCTTCGTGCCATTGCCCAACCAGCGAGGCCGGAGTCAGGACCAGAACGCGCTCGACCATTTTGCGCAACAAGTACTCCTTGAGGACCATTCCTGCCTCGATGGTCTTGCCGAGTCCCACCTCGTCGGCCAGCAGGACGCGGCCGCGGAATTGCTTGAGGACCTTCCGTACGGTTTCGATCTGATACCAGTAGGAATCCACGTTCCGCAGAGAGGGCAGGCAGAGCAACTCATCGAACCCGCGCTGCAGGGCGAGATGCGCAAAATCCAGCCGCAGCAGGAAGTCGGCGGGGCTGGCGGCCGGACCGTTCCAGCAGGTTGCCAGGGCCTCGGGGTCGGGCATGACAAGGCGCAGCGGTACGCCTGCGGCGACCGCTGGAAGCGCTCTTTCCGCCGGCAGCGGCACGGGCGCCGCGGCCGCCAGCCGCGTTGGCTTGTCCGGCGCGCGGACGGCCTTGGCCGCGGGCGCCGGCGGCTGCCATTGGCGGATGCGCTTGAGCCAGGAGGCGAGTTGCAGCGGTCCGGGGGGCACCGGCGGCTCGGCCAACAGTGCAGGTATGGTCAAATGCGACAGGCGCCCCAGCACCTGGTGTGCCTGAAACCACATTCCGGTTTGGGCAAGCGCTATGGCCTGGGCGACCAGCTCCGGAGTGTTCGGCTCGAAGCGCTTCTCGAGTCTCTTGAGGTACTGCAAGGCCAGCGTCGGTTGGCCGGCCGCGATCGCGGCCCAGGCGCCGAGAGCAAGCAGCATCGGGTCGGCGGGATACCGGCCGAGTGCCTGCACGGCAATACCCAGCGGCGGCTTCCCGCCATCCACCAGACGGTCGAGCAAGAGATTGGCCGAATCCTCAGGCGAAAGGAACGTGTTGTCGCTTCTTTCTGGCATTCTCCGCTTCGTTCACATGTCCCGTCGAAGGGCTTCGACCCGAGGCGCTTGGTGACCGGCAGACCATCCGAAGGCACGCACCCCGAAGCGTTCTCTCGCCGGACCGGCTTCACCCGGGCGATAACATTGTCCGGTACCGTACCGCAGTCAAGCGCCGAGGCATCACGATGGCTGGCGTTCCGCGCCTTGACCGCAAGCTTCCGCGAGCGTATTCCAAGGTGAGTGGCCCTTGGAGCAGAGCAAGGGACGGTTTCGCGGCCGTGCCTTGGACTGGCGGAGACGCGTAGGCGTTGAGACGTACGACCGATGGGACGGCCGGGACCTCGGGTTGCGCTGAACCGGGTGCGACCCAGGCAATACGGTCCGCGGCAATGCCGATGGCGGCATCCTCCAGCACGTCGAGGGTCGCGTTCAGGGTCAGCAGAATACCGCCCCGCAGGACGGCGGTCACATCTGGCATAGTTGTGTCCTTGGTTCCTTCGTGCGGTGTCCGGCTGGTTCGTGGGTGAACGACGACGGGGACGGCCCTGGCTTCAGGTGTCAGGTTTCGGTGTTCAGGGAAGAGGTCCAGCCCCACCAGTCACTTGCCTTCGTCCGTTCCGGGGAGGGCTGAAACCCGAAACCTGACACCTCATTGTCGCTTGCCCGTCCCCGGTGCTTCGGTTGTGCGGCGGCTGAACTCGCAGCCGCAGTAGCCTTGGCGGTACAGGTCGTACTGGCGGCTGAGTTCGATGCTGCGCCGGAACCCGTCGCGCTTCTTGAAGTCCACGGCGAGGAAATCGCCGAGTGCCGCGCCGATGCGGAACAGGTCAGTGGAACTCTTGTGTGGGCTGATCGTCAGCGTGGTAGTGAAGCCGTCGAACCCGTTGCGGTGCGCGAACTCCGCGGCTCGAGCCAGGTTGTACTCGAAGCACTTGAGGCAGCGTTGGCCTTTCTCCGGTTCGGCCTCGAGCCCTGCGACGAACGCGAGCCAGTCCTCGTGGGCGTACGTGTCTTCGACCAACGGGCAGTCGGTCCGTTCCGCGAGTTTCCGTGCCTGGGCCAGGCGCTTTTCGTACTCGTCGCGAGGATGAATGTTCGAGTTCGAGAAGAACAGCGTCACGTCGTGCTCGTCGCGCAATCGTTCGACCGCGTGCGTCGCACAGGGCGCGCAACAGACGTGGAGAAGGATTCGTTTCCTGGTTGGCACGGTACGACCTCGATACGCCGAAGAGGTGTCCGCCGGAAAGCGCGCGCCGGTGTCGACGGCGGAACGGCCCCGGGGATGCGCCCGGCCCCGTTCGTCCACAACCCGGGCTACGGCCCTGCGGCCCCGGGGGCGGTGTTCCCGTGTCATCGCCGGGGCTTGGGTGTGCCGCGACGGCACGCAACCCCGGTGAGACGATGAATACGACCGCCCCCACCAGCCCCCAGGCGACAAAGACCATCGTGAGCGTTACCGGGATGATGCCGCGCTTTTCCTCGGCCGCCCCCAGGGCCTCAAGGAACTTCGCGGTCGTGGCATCGCGCATGCCAAAACCGCCAGGCGTGATCGGAATGGCGCCGACACTGTTGGCGACCTGCATGACCAGGACGTAGTCCATGGGCCGCAAATGGGGTTCGCCCTCGGCGCGGGCAATGGTGAACAGGCACATGCCCATGCTGAAGTGCACCATGACCGAAAGCAGGATTGCCTTCAGCACCGTCAGGCGCGCGTTCCGGTACAGTTCCAGGGCGTTAACGAACCGCAGTACGACGCCTGTCACCGCGGCCGGCGCCGTGCGTCCGCACCACTCGAGCGCCCCCGCCAGGCCCGGCAGTCCGATCCATTTCTCCCGCCACTCGACGGCGGCCAGGAACAGGATCCCCCCGACACTACCCAGGCCGATGACAAATGCCGCCCAGCGCAACATCCGGAATTCCGGCGGCAGACTGGCCAGGACGGGCAGGGACAACACGAGAACCACAGACGCCAGCACAAACAGCCCGACCAGACCCAGGACGCGGTCCAGCATGATCGTCAGGATCGCCTCGGCGGCCTTGCTCTTGGCCTACTTCGCAATGTACCCCATCTTGACCAGGTCCCCGCTGACCGCACCGGGTATGGCCAGGTTGAAGAACACGCCGATCATGGTCAGGCGCGCCGCTTGCGGGAACGAGATGTGCACCCCTTGCACGGCCAGCAGCATCTGCCAGCGCCGCACCGTGATGCCGACCACAAAGCCGTACAGCGCCAGAGCTGTCAGGAGGAGCAACCGGTTCCCGTTCAGTATCTCGTGGCAGAGCGCGCCCACGCTGGTCCTGGTCGACTTGAGGGTCAGATGAATGAGGAGTGCCGCCAGGCCAAACCCGATGACAGCTCGCAGAACCGAGAAGATAAGGCGCTTTCTGTCCGCGCTCACGGAGACTCCTTCGTAACGCCCCTTCGTGCGATGGCTGGGGCCAGGCCGGTAGGTGTCAGGTGTCAGCGCCGGAGAAGGCAGCTTGGCGTGGGCGGGCCGCACGTCCTTCCTGAAACCTGACACCCGAAACCTGAAACCACTGCTCCGTCCCGCCACGTCTCCGAGGCGCCCATGGCCAGGCTAGCGTGCGTACCCGTCCGGGTGCCGCTGGCGCCAGGACCAGGCGCTCTCGATGATGTCGCGGATGTTATCGTGTTGCGGCCGCCAGCCCAACTGCGCACGGGCCGCGGTCGAATCGCTGATCAGCCGTGGCGGATCGCCCGGGCGCCGCGGCGCCGGGCGCGCGTCGATCGAACGCCCCGTCACCTGTTTGGCCATGCGCACGATCTCGTGGACGCTGTAGCCGCTGCCGGAACCCACGTTGAAACTGCCGACCTCGCGGCTCTCGAGCGCGAGCAGGTGCGCCTGCGCCAGGTCCAGGACGTGGACATAGTCGCGGATGCACGTGCCATCCGGGGTCGGGTAGTCCGTGCCGTAGACGTTCACGTGTTCACGGCGCCCCGCGGCCTGACGATTGGACATTTGAACCGAAGAATATCGAACAAGGAATGTCGAATGTCCAAGGAAGAGCGACGTAACACCCATAGTGTAAGGTTCTTGTGCCTACGAAATCTTACTTGGACGTTCGACATTTCTTGTTCTTCTGTTCTGCGGTTCAATTCGTGTGGCTTCGCTCTGAGCGCGGCCGAAGTGTCCAAACCCCAGCCCACCGGCTCGCGCCCGTGGCTATTGATGCACCGCCCTCTGCGAGGGCTCAGCTCATGCCCCAGTGCGGCGGCGAGCCCTGCGTATTGCAGGGACCACAAACCGCGGTATTGTTGGCAAAGCACGACCGTGACCGACCGACCTGCGTGGCTGCTGGGGGTACACATGAACGCGCCTACTTGCCTGTTTCTGCTGACGAGCGCTGTAGCGGCGGCTCAGGCCGCCGAGGCCCCCGCCCTGAGCTTCTCCGTGGCCAATCCGAGAGAAGCGCCGGTTCAGGAGATCGTCCGGGTCTCGCTCCCGGTGCCGGCGGGGCAGGTCAAGACCGAACTGCCGACGTCCGTGACCAGCGCCGGCGCGCGCGTCCCGGCCCAGGCGGATGTCATCACGCGGCACCCCGACGGTTCCGTGCGACGCATGATGCTCAGCGTCCCGGTGCGATTGGACGCCAAGGCGAGCCTGGACTTCACCTGCGAGCCGGCCACCGGGGCCGTGCCCGAACCGGCGCTCGCCCAGGTCGAGGGCACGACCGCCACTCTCCGGACGGACGCGTTCGACCTGCAACTCCGGGATGACGGCCTGCAGATCACCGCCAAGGGCGGCACGCCGCTCGGCTCGCTGCGGCCGTTCGGTCCGCAACTGGCCGGCGGCCAAGCGGCAACGCTGAACGCCATCGCGAACGGCCCGCTCTTCGCCTGGCTGCGCTGGCGCCAGGACGGCTCCGACTACAGCCGCGAGGTCGATATCCAGGCGGACAAGCTGGGTCGGCTCACTCTCACGCACCGCATCCTGCGCCACCTCAAGGAGAATGGCTCGACACCCGACTTCGGGTTCGAACTGTCCGCGCCCGGCGCCGTGCCGGTGCGGCTTCCGGCACAGCCGGTGCGCTTTCTGGCCCTCCCGATCGCCGAACCGTTCGGGAAACACCCCGACCTGGTCGCGGCACTGAAACTCGCGGACGGAACGCCCGTCGCCATGACCAATCCGCTCGCGCTGCGACAGCACCGCGGCAGCCTGGCGGCGAGCCGCACGGACGCCGCCACGATCCTGCGCTTCAGCCGCATTGAGCCCGTCGCAAAAGAGACGGACGACCTGCTCCTGCAGGAGGGCATGTGGCGGACGCTCGAACTGATCCTGCACCCGGGATCGCCGGAAGAGCTTGCCGCGGCGGTCGACGCGCCGCTGATGGTGCGACCGGACTGGCGGCTGTTTGACGCCGTCTACCGCACCGGCCCGCCGCTGGAGGTGAAGAGCCCAGTCCTCAAGGCGCTGGTCGAGAAGTACATCGCCGCGCTGCAGGGCCTGTCCATGAGCGGCGACGACTGGGGCAGCCTCGGCGGGTTGGAGCGCTACAACCATTGCGCCTACATCTGGGAGGACGTGTTCCGCACCAGCGATCCGCGCCTGCGCCGCGTCGCGCTCGACTACTCGGAGAACTACCACAACTTCTCGGTCAACTGGGCCCTGAACCCGGAGGTCTACGGCGGTGGCCGCTACCCGCCGAATGCGAAGACGCAGCCGTGGTCCGGCAGTTTCCGCACCCGCCAGAACGATGCCGTGACGTTCTGCACCAAGGGCTACCACAGTTTCTGGCTGGCGTACGAAGAGACCGGCGATCCGCGCTTCCGCTACGCGGCCGAGCAGCAGGCCAAGTGGTCGTCCACGCACGTGCATGCGACGGTGAACTACATGCGCTGCATCGGCCAGGTCACGGATTTCGTCAAGCTCTACGAGTACACCGGCGACAAGTTCTACCTGGACAACGCCGTGCGGCTGTGGACCGAGTTCCAGGCCTGCCAGGACCCGGACCTGCTGTTCAACGAGATGGGCGTGCCCTCGACCGGCAACGACCTGTACGTCCCCGACGACAGCTTCGGGTACAAGAACCCGTACGTGAAGTCCTACATCGTCCAGTATGCCACCCACGCACTGCCGGACCTGCTGGCACACACGCCAAACGATCAGCGGCTGCGCGACACCATCATTGCCTGCAACGACTGGATGGCCAAGGTGCAGACCGCCGGGGGTGGCTGGTCGTACCCGGGCCCGACCACGGCCGGGTTGGGCTGGAACATCGAGTACTGCCACGGATTGATGACGGGGCACGGCATCGCGCCCAAGGACACCTATCTGGACGCGATCCAGCGGGAACTGCGCGCGATCATCGCACTGTTCGAGGTCTACGACGCCATCCCCAGCGGCGTCACGCCGTGGGAGTACCTGGCCGGCATGACGAACGCGGACCTGGGCAAGCAGTACCGCCTCGGCACCGACCGCGACCGCAACCGCGACTTCACGGACGGACGTCTCGAGTTCGGCTGCAGGCCGGACTCGAACGTCTACCTGCAGGCGCTGCTGCGCGACTACCTCAAATGCCGACCCGAAGAGTCGCTCTTCACCGCCGACGCGACGCTGGACAAGGTCCTCCAGATGCCCACCGCCACGGGCGGACCGCAGCGGCAGTCCGGCGACCCGTCGCTGCGCATTGCGGTGACGAGTTCGGTCTCGCCCGAGGGCCTGGCCGTCACGCTTCAAGGCAGTGCGGTCTACAAGCTCGCGGGCAAGGACCTGGCGTACCGCTGGGCGTTCCCCGACGGCAGCGTGAAGGAGGGCGGCGAGGTGTCGTCGACGTTCCCGCGGGCCGGGACGTTTGAGGTCAAGTTGCTGGCCCGCGACGGCGCCACGGAATACGCCCGCACGGTGACCATCCTGGTGCCGGTCGGTCCCGGCGACATCGGCCTGGCACGCTGGCCTGACGGCATCCGCGTCCAGGCCGAATCGCTCTCCAGCCAAGGCGGCGGCGCCATGCAGGTGAAAGTGCGGACTCCGCAGGAGAAGCTCGGGTCCGACGCCGGCTCGTTCTCCCACTGGGACGCCCTCGGCGCCTGGGTCGAGTGGAACTTCGAGGTCGTCCAGGCCGGCTCGTACTTCATGCTGCTCAAGTACGCCAATCCGGCCGCCAGCCAGCGCCTTGTCACCCTGGACGGCACGGACGTCGGGACGGCCAAGCTGGCCGCCACGGGCGGTTACAGCAGCCCGACGAAGAACGACTGGGCTGTCGAACTGCTGCGCGATGACGCGGGCAAACCGCTGCAGCTGCAGCTTGCCGCCGGCCGGCACGTCCTGCGCCTGGCCAACACCGACGCCAAGGGCCTCAATCTCGACTACATCGAGTTCCTGCAGGCGGCGGCCGGGAAGTGAGCCGCCCCCAGGAGAACCGTCGCCGCAAGGAAGCCTCAGGGGATGCACGTGATGCCGGCCAAGCCGCGACCGCGAGGAATCGGCGTCTGCGGGCCCTTGGATGAAGGGCAGGTCCCAACGCTATTGACCGTCGGCCGGAGGTCCACGCCGAAGTACTGCGGGCGGCCCCCCGCCCGCCGGCGAACTCGAGGAACCCGGGGAACTCGGGACTCGGGGGGGGACACTTTGTGACACCCTTGGCGCATATTGTCAAACGGCGACATGAAGCGCCTGTCCCCGAGGCTACCCGTTTCCTGATGCTGGACGCTATGAGGAATCGGCTCAAGGATCAGCCAAAGTAGAAGAGGACATTTCATGGTCCATGGATTTCTCACGAAGGGGCGCTGTTCCTGGTGTCTGGCGCTGGTTGTTGTCCTATCTTCCTCCGGGTGCAGTCCCCGGTTGGAACGCATGTCGCCTCGGGAAATTGTCAAGCTTTCTAACAAGGCGGCCAAATCAAGGGACCGGGAGTTGCTCAAGAGGCTGGCCTATGTGCCGGAAGGCCAAACCCGGGAGCAAGTTCAGGCAACCGTTGATTCGTTGATTGAGAAGAGCACTGAATCCAGCACAGCGGGGGCCATGTTCAAGTCCCTGTTCCGATTCAAGGCGGGAGCCGAGAGAATCTATGGCGACCGGGCCTACGTGTACCTGTATGCTGGGTCCGTAGTCACAGCGTGCCGACCGTATGCGGTTCTGGCGTTGGCCAAACAGGACGGCATGTGGAAGATCCGCGGCGAACGGCGAGAATGTGAAACGCCGGAATTCTGGCGGCGGATTCTGCAAACAAGCCCCGAAGACACCGACGCCCTGTACTATTTGGGATTGAGGTATTCCAGTGAGGAGCGGGTCATGTTCAACTCCACCCAGAAGTGGCCTGATGGGGACAAGGTGGGCAACACCTTCGTAGTGGTGCCTCACGATACAGTCAAGGCCACTCAGTACTTCGACGAATACCTTAGGAAAGCCCCCAACGGTTTCTGGGCACCCGTGATCCAGGATGGGTCCGGCGCGCCGATCAGGAAGGATGGACTGCGTAAGGCGCAGGAGGCCCTTCGGACGAATCCGGACGACCTCGAGGCATTAGGCGTTCTTGCCTGCAACTACGAGAATTTGGGCTTTTACCGGAAATCGAAGCTGGCCGCTCAGCGCTTCGTCGCGCTTGCGCCAGACGACAACAAGTTCAGGCGTGGAGAGGCAATGCGCGATCGAATCAGGACGTCGGATTTCAACCTTGCCGTTCAGAAGGAGTACTTCGACAAGAACCCTGAGAAGCTCAAGGAAGTCGAAGCAGAACTGGGTTTCAAACTGTTCGACGGTGAAGTGACGTTGCCGTGACCTTCTTGTTCACAATACTATCGCCGGCGAGGCGGATCACTGTGGGTTGGTATATCCGGATACGTTGTACCCCAAACCCTTATATATGCGGTTTTTTATATGAGTTCCTGTCCCACCAGGACCTCATAATCCCGGTGTCCGGCCTCCCGATCAGCGTTATCCGCACCTACAACTCGCTGAACATGACTCAGAGTGCAGACTTCGGTTACGGCTGGAGTTATGCCATCACCTCGCCGCGGGCGATACCGCCGCCATCGAGCGGCTCACCCAGTACATTGTCCGCTGCCCGTTCAGCCTGGACCGCATCGTCAGCCTCAACCCGGACGGCAAAGTCGTGTACCGCGCCGAAAGCCGACCGAAGGGAGACGGCCTGACTGGAGCGTAGCGGAACGTCAGGAACGAACGAAGTGAAGTGGCAACGCCGAGTGCCGGCCGTTCCCCGTTCCGGGCGACGGGCGCCTCCGTCAGGGCGTGAAGCGCAACTTTGAGGTCTTCGACCCCCTGGACTTCATTGCCGAGATCACGCAGCACATCCCGGACCCCGGCGCGCAGCAGATCCGCTACTACGGCTGGTACTCGAACAAGTCGCGCGGCCGGCGCGCCAAGGCTGCGACCTCCGCGGCCAAGCCCCAGCCCGTCAAGCCGGTCATCGAGGATGACGACACGCCGTACCGCAAGAAA
>Ga0208961_1000144_pt1 | contig 36119 bp, 19 predicted proteins | sample RifOxyB3_FD_184034 | JGI IMG/M metagenome (GOLD analysis project Ga0208961, IMG submission 184034) | Groundwater microbial communities from Rifle, Colorado - Rifle Oxygen_injection B3 (SPAdes) | ecosystem: Environmental > Aquatic > Deep subsurface > Groundwater | place: Rifle, Colorado, United...
CCCGCCACTTTGGCGAGCCCCCCCCCAGCCCAGCACCCGCCACCGTCGTCTCTGTCACACAATCTCTACGTGCTCATCTGCGTCAATCTGCGGTTCTTTGATGAATAAGCCAGGTTCGCATTGCAGTTTGACTGGCAAAGCAAGAAAACAGGGGATACTGTATTGACAGGGTTTATATATTTAGTTAGGGAAAGAAGACAAAAGGCGGGCGGAAACCATGAAGCGTTTTCCGGTGCTCCCAGTGATTTTTGCGGTGGTGGCTTTTGCGTTGTCGATCATGGCGGCACGAAAGGTTGAGAGTGGCCGCGCAGAGTTCACCACAAACAAGAACCGTCTGGCTCGTGTCTATCTTCCCTGCATGGGGATGGACAGGTTCATTGCGGACCTGAAATGGGTCATGCTGATCCAGGACATGGGCAAGGTCAAAGGCAAGCTCAACGACAACGCGGCGCGGTATTTTGCCAAGGCGCTCGACCGGATTACCGACCTTGATCCAGACTCCCACAAGGCCTACCAGATGGGTGGGATGTTTATCGCCAATGAGGTCCCGCAGGCCGCCATCGACCTGCTGCAGAAGGGGCGCAAGTACGCCATCGACGACAAGTGGAATCTGTCGTACTACTCCGGCTTCTTCGCGGAGCGGTTCCTGTCGCGTAAGGGGGAAGTGCCGGTAACCGAGTGCATGAAGCTGGCGGAGCAGTACTACAGCGAAGCGTCGAAGCTCAGTGACTGTCCGTCGTATGTCCACAATGCTTGGCTGCGCCTGGCGACCCGCGAGGCGGGTGAAGACGCGGTTGCGCAGCTCGTTGCGCAGAAGGAACTTGTGATCGCGTTGAAGCCCAAGGTCATCGAGGGTGCCGAAGGCATGGGTGGCATGCCGGGTAGCATGGAGATGGCGGGTGGCATGGAGATGGAGAACTCGCCCTACACCGTCCTTAGCCGCAGGCTGATTCAGCGCAGCGCTTCTCTGGCACGTCGGTTGGTCGCGGAACAGAGCGAGGCGCAGGACGCTGAGTACAAGAAGACACTGGCCGAACAGCTTGTCAAGGTTCGTGGCGTCTTCGAAGCCTTCAAGCCAGCGGGGCACGTCTGTGACAACTGTTTGAACGAGTACAGCGCCGGGCAGTTTTTCTGCACGGGATGCGGGGACAAAGTTAAACCGTTCGGTTACTGCCGTGAGTGCTGGGCCAAGGGGAAGATGGTTCAGTTGTCCGGCGGGTACTGCTCCCTCTGCGGCGCGAAGTCTCCCGAGATGGTTCAGCGCGTGGCGATGGTCGATGAATCGGGAGGCCAGGACAAGGCCAAGTGATGCGCGCCTGGCTCTGTCCGGTCAGCTCGGATCGTCCTCCAAACCTAGCATGCTCTACCCCACGTGGCTGCCGTAACAGTTTGGCGCATGCCCCCCCGGGGCGGGCCATCTGACGTTCCTCCCCGCAACCCAGGTTCACCTATCCCTGCACGTTTGCTTTGGCTTGCCCGCCACGCTACGTTGACTCTCTCAACGTCTGCTACCATACGATGGAGGAGGAGGTCGATGATGAGGCAGAGCAAGTCCAATTCCACATTGTCGGCGGGAATTGCGCGGCGTTGTATCACGCCGCCGCGACCGGTGTTCCAGAGCGGGTACGGGCGCAGCGCGAAGTCCGAAGGCGTCTACCAGCAGCTCCACGCTCGGGCGCTGGTGCTCGAGGATACGAAGCGTGACCGGGTCGCGATTCTCACCGCGGAACTGCTCGATTTCAGTCAGCCGCTCGTCGACGCCATCAAGGCCGGAGTGAAGACGCGGCTGGGGCTCGACGAGAGCCAGGTATTGCTGTCCGCGTCGCACACGCACTGCGGTCCGGTCGTTGACGACCAGATCGCGAATCTCTACCCCGAAGTGGACATGGAGTACGTGCGCTGGCTAGGCCAGGCCTGCATCGACACGATCTGCGACGCGGCGCGGGAATTGAAGCCGGTGACGGCGCAGTTCGCCACAGGTGTTGCTGTGTTCGGGATCAACCGGCGCCGGCCTGACCTGCCGGGTTGCCCAATGCTGCCGAACCCGAGCGGCCGCTGCGACCATGAGGTGACGATCCTGAAGCTGGCGCAACCGAACGGCGACCCGGTGGCGATCCTGTTCTCGTACGCCTGCCACGCCACCGTCATGGGTGGGCAGATCATCGGCGGCGACTATCCGGGGCACGCGCAACTGCAGCTCGAGATGGAGTTCCCCGGCGCGAATGCCATGTTCCTGGCCGGGTGTTTTGGCGACGTGCGACCGCGCCTGATCAACGCGAAGGGCTCCTTCCGTGGCGGCTCGATCGACGACGTTCGCGCGTTGGGACGCGAGCTGTCGCTTGCTGTTATGGCGGGGCTGACCGGGACGGTTCAGGACGTCACCGGCCCGCTGTTGCACCGCATCGAGACCGTGCAGTTGCCGTACCAGAAACCGTTGACAAAAGACGAGTTCGGGAAGGTGGCAGCGCGCAACCAGGGGTATGAAGGCAAGTGGGCCAAGGTCATGCTCGAACGGCTCGAAAAGGACGGCAGGCTGCCGAGGTCGCGACCGTCGACCGTGCAGGCGTTAGGGATCGGCCCGTTCCGGATCGTGGCGTTCAACGACGAGATGTGCGTCGGTTACCAGTTGCAGGTAAAGAAACGACTGGCGCCGGCGCCGGCGCTGGTGGCCGGCTACTGCGGTTGCTCGCGTTCGTACGTGCCCACGGCCGACATGATCCCGCAGGGTGGGTACGAGGCACACACGAACATCCACGTGTATCTCGAACCCGCGCCCCTGGCGCCGAAGACGGAGCAGGTCCTGCTCTCGACCGCGCTGCGCTTGGCCGGCGCGAAGCGGGGCGCGGCGAAGGCTTCGTAGACGTCGACACGCGCTCTGGTACACGGCGTTTCGCCGCGCGGCGGTGGCGCGGGACCTCCGGGACCGCAGCAGAGTACTCGGGGCCGTCTCGGCCCGAGTCCCTCGGCCGGGGACCGGCCCGAGCACTCCGCTTCGGCGCGGGACGCGCCGAGCCACTGCGCGTTCCGGCGTACCTGGCTGGCGCGGGCCGAATTTCCGTGAGGCTGGATCTGCCCGCACAGGTCGAAAGAGGGAGGCCATCGTCCATGACGCAGACCATCACGCTCGGTTGCCGTGCGGAGTTCGCGTTTGGTCCGTACGGGGGCGCGGAACTGTTCTTCGCCGACATCGACGGTGACGGGCAGATGGAGGTTCTGGCCTACCAGGGCCCGGCCGTGTTCGGTGCCGGCTTGTACCGGGTGTGGCCGAAGGTCGCGGCGGCATTTCCGCAGTCGGTCTGCTTGTCCGCCTTCAGGAAAGACGGAACGCGACTGTGGACGTACGGGCAGCCAAACCCTACTGACCGTTCTTACATCTGTCACGCGCATGAGTCCTGCGTGGCCACCGGCGACGTCAACGGTGACGGTGTGGCCGAGGTGGCGCTGGCCGATGGCGACCGCATCGTGCTGCTCGACGGCCCGACTGGAAAGGTCCGCGCCGAACGGCGCCTGCCGGAAGACAACTACTACATCGTCCAGATTCTGGGGCAGAAGGTGGCGTGCGGTGAGGCGGCGCTGGTCGTGAAGAACGGGGAGGGCGGGTACGGCGCCTGGCGTTACGGCGAACCGGTGCTGGGGCTGGGCGCGGACCTCGCGACCGTGTGGGGGCCGGTGGCCGTGCCTGGCGGCGGGCACCACATCATTCCTCTTGACCTCGACAACACCGGCGCGAAGGAGTTTCTCATTGGCTACTGCCTGGTCCACCCCGGCGGGCAGCAGCGCTGCATCGTTCCGGGGCTGGACCCCGCGACGGTGGATGCCTCGAGCTCGCACGTCGACTACACCGACATACTCCAGCGGTCGGGCCAACCGCCGATCATCGGGTTTGCCGGGTCGGACAAGGCGTACCTCGTCGTGCACGGCGAAGGGACGCGGTTCGTGAAGCCGGATAAACACGTGCAGGGCTGCGCCGTGGGCCGGTTCCGCACCGACAGCGAGTGGCAGATGGCGGTGTACAACGACGATGGGCCAATGGTCCTGTACGATCAGAACGGCACGGAACTGTGGCGCGTGCCGACCCAGGAGCGCTGGCCGCTGGGTGCGCCCAGGACGTGCGCCGGACACGAATTCCACCGCAACCGGCCGGTGGTGAAACTGACGCTCGCGTCACGAGATTACCTGTTGTACACGGACGGCGGCTGGCCTTGGGCCATGGACGGCGACGGGCGAATCGCCGTGGAGTTCGAGCCGCCCGCCAACTCCCGGCAACCGGAGACGCAGATACCGGACGGCACCCGTGCCGACGACATGGGCTACGGCTTCGGCACGCAGATCGTCGACTGGAATGGCGACGGGAAACCGTGTGCCGTCGTCTATGATCGGCGGCACCTGTGGATGTTCCCGGCGACGAAACCGGCGTGAACGCATGGCAGAGGTGTCAGGTTTCAGGTTTCGGGTGTCAGGCCGGGACGGGCCGGACACATCGGAAGAATCGGACACAACGGACACCTGCCGGCGATGGCCTTTCCTGACACCTGACACCCGAAACCTGAAACCTTCAACACCATTGTGCAAGGGACTTAGCGGCCGACACACGAGTGTTTGGAGGAAGCCATGCATCCGGGAATAACTCACGCGGTGGCGGTGGTCGGTGTGGTCGGTGTCGGGTTCCTGTCGTTGGCAGCGCTCGCGGCGGGTGCGGACCCGGCAGCGTCGTCGTCCTCGACGTCGGCAGCGCCGCCGAAGCCGGTGCCGCCCGTCTACGAGCGGGTCAAGGACCTTCATCTGGCGACGCCTTTTGTGGCGGCCGGCCAGCCGGCGGTCACGATCGTGGTTCCCGAGTCCGGGCTCTACGGAGCGACGGGGTCTGCCATTCAGAAGACCGTCTCGGACCTGACGGGGGTACAGGTGCCGATCGTCACGGATGCGGACCCCGCAGCCGCGGTGCCGCTGTGCGGGCACTTGGTTGTGCTGGGCAATCGGTCGACGAACCGCGCCCTCGGCGCTCTGTACGACCGGTTCTTCACATTGGTCGACCTGAAGTACCCTGGCCCGGGCGGGCATGTGGTGCAGAGCGTGCACAGCCCGTTCGGCGACGGGAAGAACGTCATCGTCGTGGGCGGCAGCGACACGAGCGGGGTTGCGAGCGCCGGGGCGGTGCTCATCGAGAAACTGAAGGGCGCTGGCGCCACGAAAGGCGATCTCGCGGTCGGCTGGACCATGGACATCAAACTCGGTGAGGGCGTGGTGGCGCCGACCGAGTTGAAGGACGTCAAGATCTGGGAGGAATCCGTGACGTACGGGTCCAGCGGCTATTTCGGCTGGAACATCATCAGTAAGCGCATGGCGCTGTACGCGATGACGGGCGACGAGTCGCACGCCCGCGAGTTCCTGCGGCTGGCATTCCCCGACGCGGCGGCAGTCAAGGAGATCGAGGCCGCGGACGGCGAGCGCATCGAGAACAAGCATGAGCCGCTCAGCGGACCGTACCACTACAGCGCGCACATGATGATCCTGCTCTGGGACTTGATCGAGGAGAGCCCGTTCTTCACGGACGCCGACCGGTTGCGGATCACCAATGCGTTCTCGAAGCAGCTCACGCACCGGGCGGCCGAGGGGGTCTATGGCATCAAGAGTCACCACGGTTTCGTCGGCAACCGGCACGCCGACTGGGCCGCCACGTCGCTTTACTGCCTGGCGCGCTACTTCCAGCGCGACTACCCGGACCCGATCTGGGAGTGTGCGCTGGACTCCGTGCGGACCTACTACTCGTCGCTCCGGGACAGCGCCTGGCTGGCAGGCAACAACGACCATCTGTTCTGGTACACGTCCTACTACGATCCAATCCTGGACTATGTCATCCTGAGCGGCGACCGCACGGGGCTGGAGACCGGGAATCTCCAGGCAGGTTTACGCACCCAGGACGTTCTGTTCACCGGCAGCGCGCGTGACTGGGGGCTGAAGGCGTCGTCCCTGAACTTTCTCTTGCGCACCGCGTACCTGACGGGTGACGGTCGGTGGCTGTTCTACCGCGACCGGACCGGGATCGACACCAACGTGTTTCGGCTCGGCCAGTCCTTCTGGCCGGACGAGAAGCTTGAAGTCCGTCCCCCCGCCGAACTTCTGGACACGTGGACGATCCAGCCGATGCCGCTGCCCATGTGGAAGACGCGCGCCAGCGGCATCCCGATCGAACAGTCATTCCTGTGGGGAAGCTACCGCACCAGCCTGGACGCGTCCGGCGATTTCCTGCTGATCAAGGGCCACAACGGCGCCGGTCGCAACCCGTACCACACCTTCGGGCTACTTGAGATGCGGCTTGCCGGTTCGACGCTGCTGGCCGGCTACCACAACCAGGTTTTGACCCGTGCCGACGGCCTGGTCGAACCGCAAGTGGCCATGGACGCCGCGTTGCTCTGTGCCGACGTGATCGGCGACACCGCCATCGCCGTCGGCGAGGTCCCGAAGACGCCCTACGCGAACTGGCGGCGCACCGTGGTGCAGCGTTCGGGGCAGTACGTGCTCATCGCCGATGACCTCGGATTCCGCAGCGACACCGAGAACATGCGGGTCGTCACCGAGTGGCAGCCGGTCGGCGGCCAGTGGGACGCTGCCGCCAACGTGCTGCGCATCAAGGGCAGTGCCGCCGTCGGTTCGCCGCCGGGTTGGCGGATCCTGCCGGCACTCAAGAGCGCGCTGACGTGCGGACCGGGCAAGCCGGAAGAACTGCTGTCGCGTCTCCAAGACCTCAACATCGTCTTGCTCAAGGCGCAGGAACCGGGGGCGTGGCTCGAGATGCCGTTCGAACTCGATGCGCCGCTCGCGGGGGAAGTGTTTGCCGACGTGCTCAACTACAGAGACCGTGGGACCTTGCGTGTGTCGCTGGACGGCGTTCCCTTCCCCGATGACTTCGATCACTACGCACCGACTGCACAGAGTGTGCGGATCCCGCTGGGCCGCAAGGAACTCGGGATTGGCTGGCACGTCCTGCGCATCGAGGTCGTAGGCAAGAAACCCGAGAGTGAACGGCTGTACGCAGGTGTGTCCGGCGTGAGCATCCGTCCGGATGGGGTCCTGGGTGACGGCGGGCCGGGTGGTTACGCCCTGCACCCGTCCGAACGCATGACTGGATCCGGGAAGGATGTGGTCACGCTGGAGTGGCTGGGCGCGGCGAAACCGGGGCAGCATCGCGTGTTCTTCCACCTTTTGCAGCCGGCGGCGAACTCCGAGGCGGGCCAGTCCGCCTGTCTGAGCGTGAGCGAGAATGCGGCGATCCTAACCCTGCCGCAACTGGCTCTCGCGGTGGTCGGAACAGACGCCGGGACCCGCGCCGATTTCGCGCTCGTAGGGGCGCAGCGCTTGGTGGGCCACGCGGTGCTGAGCCTCGATGTGGGCGGTCCCTTGATGACCGCCGACGAGCCGGTCGACGTGAACTGGGACTTCACCGCCGGCGTATTGTCTGCCGTGGTCGGGAGGGAGACCCGGATGGCGTTGGCGCTGGAGAACGCGGAGGGTGTTGCGGTGGACGGGGCACCGCTGCAGGTCGCCAAGGCGCATCGCGGCCTGAACGCGTTCACGCTTGCCCCGGGGCGGCATACGCTCACAGGGGTCAAGCCCGGCGCCAAAGCGATGCAGAGTCTTTCGCTCCGTCTCTCCGCGCTCCTCGCCCAGGGCCTGGCCCGCCGGGAATTGGCTCCGGCCAGCGCGACACAGGTACAGGCTGCGGTCGTCGCACCCATGAAGGAAGTCCTGGCAGCGACCGCGGAGGGCATCCCTGGCCAAACCTTGGTGATCCCCGGAGATGCCGGCGACCTGCTCTGTATTGCGGCGGGAAAAACAATCCAGGTTTTCGGCGCCGACGGCACCGAGATTCGCAAGCTGGAGACGGACGGCCAGGTCCGCGTGCTGACGTGGTGGCCGGAGCACAAGCTGCTGCTGGCCGGTTGCGCCGACGAGAAGCTGATCGCGTTCGACGAGAAGGGTGTGCGCCAGTGGGTGTTCGTGTCGGAGATGGACCGGGCGGTGTGGGAAGCGGCGAAGCAGTACTGGTTCAAGTCCGCGCATCCGGGCATTTACGGTCTCGGCACGGGCGTGTTCATAGACGGCAAGAGTCAATGCTTCGTCGGCAGTGCCTGTACGCTGGAGATCGTCGATGAGAAGGGGCAGTTGGTGAAGCGCCTGCCGGTGTTCTGGGGGCCCGGCCGCAACTTCGCGGCGATCGATGGCCCGGACGGGAGTCGGCGCCTGCTCATCGGGCGACAACCAAACGACTCGCACGCGCTGGCGATCGTGGACAGCAAGAACCCGTCGACGGTGGGACGAGGGTTCGATGGCGTGCCGTCCGGCCACACCTATGTCGCCGGGTGGGATTGCATGAGCCGCAACCACATCTTCTGCGAGGACATGGACGGTGACGGCAAGCCGGAAGTGGTGTCGGAGATCAACGGTTCCTGGTGCCGAGTGACCGTCTGGGGCCAGGACGGCAAGGCTCTGTCCAACGCGCAGTTCGGGCCGGGAGCGGCCTCACACGCAAAGAACGTCCTGGACCTGGACATCGCGGACCTCGAGGGCGACGGGAAGAAGGAGATCGTGGCGGCGCTGAGAGACGGGCTGGTCGTCGCTCTCGACCACACGTGCGGGAAGCTGTGGTCACGGAGAATGCCGGCCGCACCGGTCTTGCTGAAGTGCTTTGCCGGCAAGGACGTGGCTGTCCCGGTCGTGGTCGTCGGCTGCCAGGACGGCACCGTGTGGACGCTGGACGCCAAGGGCGCCCCGGTCCGGCAGGCGCGCCTGAACGGTGCGCCGGTCAGCATCAGCGCCTTCCGTGGCGCGGCCGGCCCCGGTGTGCTGCTGGCCACGGACAAGGGTCAGGTCAAAGGTTTCAGCGTGGCGGAGTGAAGTGCTGACGTCACCGCATCGGGCCGGTCAAGCACCGACAGGAGAGGTGCCCTCACCCGTCCTGCGCTCTTGCGCGAGTGTGGGCGCTCGGCTCCCATGAAACGTGGCCCTTTCGAAGACACGGCGCCTGCGTCCGAGTTCCGTCCCGCCTGCCAGGCGGGACGGAAGTGGCAGGCGAGCTGGAGCGAGCCGATCCCCGGCCGCTCGCTGAAGCGTCGCTGCAGCTTCCGCCTCCTATGAAACTGGAGCCCGGACCGCGTGAACGCGGTACTACAAGCCTCGTTGCGCTGTTGGCCAGGTTCGTAGTCCCGCCTTCAGCGCCCCCCGGGCGGTCTTCCGCCCGCGGGCCGCTTACGCGTGGTTCGTGCTCTTGGGACGGTGAGGTCAGGATCGCAGGTGCGGCGCCGTGCCCCTGCGGGGGGTGCGTCCGATTCCGGACAGACATGTCCTGTCGCCGACGCTTTCGCGCCTGGACTCCGGGCCGGTCGAGGTGGTACTGTAGAGGCAAGGTGCGATAGTCCCGTTCAGCGGGACTCGCCGCCAGTCAAAGGAGTAACCACCATGGACCGTCCCGATCCCGTTCAGCAGACGATGGACCGTGAGTACCGGCGCACGGCGCCGGATTTCCTGGTGTATGCGCCGTCGAGTTTCGACGGCTCGACACACGACACCGGCAATGAGCACTTCCTCGTGTTCGACGGCCCGGACGGTTCGCTCATGACTGTGTGGACGCAGAGCACGTTCGAGGGCAAGACGGACCAGCGCATTGTGTTCTCGCGCAGCCGCAACGGCGGTGTCTCCTGGGCGACACCGCGGACGATTGCCGGCGCGAACGCCGACTCTGCCACCGGCAAAGGCATGGCGAGCTGGGGGTTTCCTCTCGTTTCGAAGTCCGGTCGCATCTACGTGCTCTACAGCAAGCACATTGGCGTAAACGACTACGGCTCGCACACCACGGGGTTGATGGGCGGCACCTTCAGTGACGACCACGGCGTGACCTGGAGCGCCGAAGAGACGGTCCCCATGCCGCGCAGCAAGTGGGACAACCCGGACCCGGCGGTCCCCGCCAACTGGATCGTCTGGCAGCGGCCCATGCGCTGGTCCGAGAGCAAGTACCTGGCCGGGTTCACGCGCTGGGCGAGTCACAAGGCGGTGGTGCGGAATCCGCACCCGTCCAAGTGCTGGATTTACGATTTCGCGACCGTCGAGTACATGCGGTTCGAGAACGTCGACGAACATCCGCCCGTCTCGAAGCTTGATGTGTCGTACTTCATGTCGGACGACCGTGCACTGCGCGTGGAGCCACCCGGCTTTCCCGGCCACTCCACCGTGCAGGAGCCGAGCATCGTGGCGTTACCGGACCAGCGCCTGTTCTGCACGCTCCGCACGCCGAATGGCAACCCGTACTACACGGTTTCTGACGACGCCGGCCGCACCTGGCGTCAACCGGAAGTCCTGCGCTACTCCGACACGGAGCAGCCACTGCTCCACCCCATGAGTCCGTGTCCGATCTACCCCGTTGCCAACGGCGGCTATTTCATGCTGATCCACAATCACGACGGGCATTTCGGGCGCTGGACGCCGCACGACTGCACCTGGCATCGCCGTCCTATCTACCTGCTCAAGGGCGAGTTCCGGCCGGGCGCGAAGCAGCCGGTCTGGTTCTCGAACCCGTGCCTGCTCATGGACAACGACGGCGTCGTGCTCGGCCACGGCCACGGCCGCACCGACCTGGCCATGTACGCCAGCGTCACGCACGCCGGCGACGAAACGACGCTCTGGTACCCGGAGCGTAAGTTCTTCCTGCTCGGAAAGAAGCTGGGCGGTATGCTGCGCGAGATGCGATGTCCGCAGAAGTGAGGCCGGCAGAAGAGAAAGCAACCGCCGCCCACCGGCATTTCCGTCCGTCCTGTCCGTTGGGTCCGTCCCCCGGAGAACCACAATGCCTGACACCACCCCTCCCATCGACCTGGCCACCGACTGGAAACGCAGCAAGCCGGACATTGTCGTCTATGTCCCCAAGGGCGGGGCATTGAACGACACGGACAACGAGCACTTCCTCGTGTTCCCGGCACCGAAGAGCGACGAACTGCTCGCGATGTGGACGCAGAGTTCCTGCGAGGGGCGCGGCGACAATCACCTGGTCCTGGCCCGTAGCCCGGACGGGACGCACTGGTCCGAACCGGTGCGGTTCGTCGGCACCGGCCCGGGGCGGAAGGGCGTCGATCCACAGGCGAGCTGGGGCTTCCCGGTGGTCGCCGCGAAGACCGGGCGCATCTACTGCTTCTACACCAAGGATGTCGGGCGTTACGACAACGACACGCAGGGCTGCGGTGCCATGGGCTGCCTGTTCTCGGACGACAACGCGGTGTCATGGACGCACGGCCCGGACCTCCCCATGCCGCGGAACCGGTACGACCATGCGGACCCAAGCATCCCGAAGAACTGGATCGTCTGGCAGAAGCCGATCCGTGACGCGAAAGGCCGGCAGATCGTCGGCTACACGCAGTGCAGCAGTGCCAGCGTGGTGCCACGGCCGCACGGGTGGTGGACGACCGACAGCCGGTCCGCGTTCATGCGCTTCGAGAACATCGACGAAGGGCCGGAGCCCGCGGCGCTGCGCATCACCTGGCTGCCCGTGGACGGTCCGGGGCTGGAAGTCCAACACCGCGATATCCCCAACTTCTCGACCGCGCAGGAGCCGAGTCTGGTGCTGTTGCCGGACGGACGCCTGTTCGTGGTCATGCGCACCCTGGAAGGGCACGTCTGGTACTCGGTGTCCGACGACGACGGTGCGACCTGGCGCCCCACGGAAGTGCTGCGGTTCCGTGACGGCGGCGAACCGGTCAAGCACCCGCTGTCCTGCTGCCCGATCTATCCGCTGGACGGCGGGCGGTTCCTGCTCCTGTTCCACAACAATGACGGCCGCGTCGGCAAGTACGACCTGTTCCGCAAAACGTGGGACTGTAACCAGCTCAACTTTGTGCGCAACCCGATGTTCGGTGCGGTCGGCACGTACCAGCCCAAGGCGCACCAGCCCATCTGGTTCGGCGCGCCGAAGAAGCTGCTCGACACCGATGGCATCCCGCTCGGCCCGAAAGGCACCGCGGAGATCGCCACCTACACGAGCATGACGTCGTTCAAGGGCCGGCAGGTGCTCTGGTACCCCGACCGCAAGTACTACCTGCTCGGCCGCATCATTACTCCCGAGGTGCTGGGGTGAGCGAGGCACTCGCCACGGCACTGCCGGCATCGGTTGCCGTATGAGGCGGCCCGCCGTGCGTCCCGCCTCACGATGCAACGCGGTTTGGTGTGGCACGGTGTCCCCATGTCTGAGTCCCGCGTTTACGCGGAAGTGGGTGCGAGTCTTCAGCGAGCGCACCGGGTTGCCCGGGGCTGGGGGTGTTCGCCTCACACCTGCCACGGCATCGGCGGCAACCCGAACTGCTCGGTGAGCCATTCGTAGGCGATGCGCATGGACTCTTCGGTCGGTGTGTGCCCACTGGCGTGGTCGAACATGCCAAGCGCGTGCTCGCGGCCGTGCAGGGCGTAGACTTTCGCGGCCTCGTTCAGGTACTGCCAGCTTTCGCGTTTGTCATACAACCCGGCAATGAGCAGGAACGCGCGCGGCGCGGTCAGGGCCAGCAACTCGTGGTGGCCCACACCCAGCCTGGGATCGTGCACCTTCGTGCCCAGGTACCACGGGTCCTGCCAGTTCGTGAATGAGTAACCGATGCCGAAATCCGAGGCGATCACCGCCTTGATCCGCTCGTCGAGCGCGCCGTTGTAGAACGCCATCTTGCCGCCCAGCGAGTGCCCGATGATGAGGATCCGTTCCGCGTCGACATCCGGCTGCCGTAGCAGGAAGTCGGTGCCGAGCCACGTGTCCCAGATCAGCTTGCCCATGCCGGTCCAGTGCGGGTTGTCGCCCAGCACTTTGGCCGCGGCCGCGTGCCACCAGGCGAAGTTCGCATCGCTTTTCGGGTCCGGCACCGTGTTGAACGGAAACGCCTGTGTGCACAGGACCACATACCCCTGCTGCACCAGGTGCCGCCCGAAGTGCGTGGTGGACCGTTCCTTCGGCTGCCGCGTCGCGAGGTCGTAGCCGGCCATGAGGTCCGGATTGTAGAACGGCACGATCGCGCCGGGGCAGGGGCGGTGGATCGCGGTCTTCGGGCGCAGCAGCAGCGCCAGTTGCCGCGTCGCCGGACTGGTCGGGAGCCGAAACAAGGTGGCGTGCGCCTCCGGCAGCTCGAATTCCTCGACGCGCGCCTCGGTCCGGTCGAACTCGGGCATCGAGTGCGACCCCAGCACATCTTGCCAGCGGCGCAGCAGCGTCTTGCGCCGGCGCTTCCAGCCCGCGAGTGTTGGCGCACCGCGGCCGAAGATCGGCGACAGGTGCTGGTCCTCGCCCATGTCGGTGTATGGGGGACGCGACAACTTCTGTGACCAGATGCTCATTGTGTCGTGACTCCTAGAGAGGGACCCGGTGCTCTAGCCGTAATGTAGTTGTGCCCTGGCGACGCGCCCGTTGCCCGTCGAAAAGGCAGTCTCGTGGCAGGTCGTGTCCGGAGTCTGAGTCCCGCGTTCACGCGGAAGCGGGCGCGAGTCTCCAGCGAGCGCGCGGGAACGGCGTGGCATGGAGGAACGACGGTGCCGGTTGATTGCGCGTGGCGGCGTGGCGGGTGCGGCGGTCGCTCGGGGTTGTTGCGTGAGGCGACGCGTCTCGCGCCCGGCTGAAGCACGGGCGCAGGCTTCCGGCTGAAGCCGGGACTCAGGCGGGACTACGAGCCTTGGATGTTCGGCGTGCGGGTACTCAATGCGGCACCTCGTGTTCGTGCATGCGGCGGTGCACGGCGGCCAGGGCTTGCTGGAAGGGTTCCTCGAGCCAGTCCTGGTGGTCGGGGGCCGAATGGTGGTGCGTGGTGCGGCCGGGCTTGTCGAGCACGGCACGTTCGCGGATGTACGAGAGGCCGCCGTTGATGAGCGTGAGCATGTACTGCGCGCCGGCCGGGTCGAACATCCACCAGTCGCCGCCGCAGGCGACGTAGACGGGTGACGTGTGCGCCATCATGCCGCGGCGCCAGCCGTCGTGGTGGATGAGCGGCTGGCCGAAGTAGTCCGCTGCGCCGCAGCGTGCGGCCAGCCAGGTGTGGCCGTCGACACGGATCTTCTCGCGCAGCGTCAGGCGGTGCGTGCCGTTCCGTTCCTCGACGGCCGCGACGACGCGGCCCGCCTGCACGATCTGCAGCGTGTGGATGGGCAGGATGCTGAGCGCCTCGGCCTCGACCGTGACCGTGCCGCCGTTGCCGGACAGGCGCACGGTGTCGCCCATGGTCATGCCTTCGACCTTGAAGCGCAGCAGCGGTCCGCCGCTGACGAACGAGCGGCCGAGCCGCATGCGCCGGCACCAGTTCGCGTAGGTGAACTCCTCGTCCGGCGGGATGTGGACGTAGCAGCGGTAAAGTCCGACGGGCACGTCGCTGGTCATCTTGTCGGTGCCGCCGCACAGGGGCAGGCGGTAGCCACAGTTGAGGTACCGGTAATACTCGAGGTGATTGTACTCGCCGTGGATGTTCATCTCGAGGGCGTCGACGCGCCCGGTCGCGATGAGCGTCGCCGGCTCGCAGTTCGGGTTCGGGAAGTGCGGAATCACCACCGTGCCGCCCTGCGCGTGGCAGGCGTCGGCCCAGCGCGAGAGCGTGGTCTCCATGGCGCCACCCAGTTCCGCCTCGCTCGGGCCGTCCGAGCACCAGGGCATGACCGACTCCTTGAGCCCGAGCAGCGTCATGTGCCCGAGGATGTGCTGGCGGTTCTCCTGCGCCGCGAACACGATCGTCTCGCCGTCGGGCGCGACGTTCGGCCGGCCGGTGAATTCCTCGTGGTTCGTAAACAGGTGCCCCCACTGCGACTGCAGCAGGTTCACGACGCCGACGCCCTCGGCGCTCGCCTCGAGGTGACTGCCCTGTGTCGAGAGGAAGTGCACGTGCGTGTCGCCGGAGAAGTAGCGCTCGGCGCGCAGGTTGGCGAAGCGCTTGAGCCGCAGCGTCATCTCGCGCTGGCCGGGCTGGATCTCGATGCGGGTCCGCAGCGGCACGTACTCGTAGCCGCGCGCCACATCGACCAGCACCTCGCCGCGCGGCAGCCAGCCCTGGCAGCGGCCGTCGATGTAGGCGTACGTGATCTGGCCCAGGCGCAGGTCGCCGCCGACATCGGTGTGCCACGTGCCGAGGTTGCTGTTGACATGTGTGTGGTGGCCGTGCGGCTGGTAGGGCACGCCGGCCGCGGAGCGGAAGTGCACCCGGCACGGCACCGGCTTGCCGGTCTCGTCATCGAGCACCGTCACGTGCACCCAGTTGCGACCCTTGTCGACCAGTTCGATCCGGACGCGCTCGTTCGGCGTGACAACCTGCTTGTCCTGGAGCTCGCCCCAGCGCGCGGCGCCCAGGGCCTCCTGGCCCTTCTTCACTGTCACTGTGGCTGACGGCGTGGCGGCGATCTGCACGTAGGCGGGGCTGTTGCCTGGGTTCTGCGGTTCGCCCCAGCCGGCCTGGGGATCGGCGAGGAACGCATCCGTGTCCTGCTGCCCGAGCGCGTACGGGTAGGTCGCGACGCCGCGGTCCACGTCGACGGCCAGCGCGAACGGTGCGGCGGCGTCTTCCGGCTTCGTGAGCGTGATGCGCACGTCCTCCTTTGGCGAACGGACGAACGGGAACTCGTCCATGAACCCGGCCGTCAGCGCCGCGATCAGGAACCGCGGGCCTTGCGCTTCGATGCGGAGTGCGGTGACCGCACGGTCCGGGTGCGGATTGCGCCACGGCCAGAGGTAATAGCAGCGCGGCCAGGCTTGCGTGCTTTCCGTCTGCCGCTGTCCGGCGTTTCCGAACTGGCCTTCGTACCGCGACTGCAGGCTGTCCTTCTGGTCCGGCCAGGCGAGGAACGGCAATTGACCCCAGGTGAGGGGCAGGCTGGCGATCTCGAACCGCTCGCGGATGGGAACGCGAACCTTCTCGCCGCCCTCCAGGCAGAACACGTAGTCGGCAACGTGCCGGCCGACCGGCGCGCCTTTCAGGAGCTGCGTCTCGAGCAGGCGGTGCGCGACCAGCAGCCAGCGCAGCTTCCGTCCGATGGGGATGGTGATCGATTGGGCCGGGGCGCCGGTGCCGAGGTGCACGAAACAGCAGCCTGCCGCGGCGGGCGGAACGCGGAACGGAATGCCGTGGAAGGTCTGTTCGCCGGTCAGCGCCGCGGCGGGGTTCTCAAGCACGTCTGCCCTGGCGTTGGCCACCGCTGCGATGTCGAGTGCCTCGTAGTCCTGCATGGAAAGGTCCTCCCCGTCGCGCCGCTGCCGGGACTCCTGCCGCCGTTCATGGCCGGTGCCTGTCGCGTGACTACTCAGGTACCAGGGTTCGGGGTTCAGGGTTCAGGTAGACTTCAAACACCCAAGACCCATTGGAACTGGATTTCTCAGTGGAAGGATGAGTTCCTCCTCGTGAATTGCCTGAACCCCGAACCCTGAACCCTACCTACCTGAGTAGTTACCCTGTCGCGACTATACGCCGGGATCGGGCGGCTGGCAACCGGGGGGGCAGGCGGCCAGGGCTGTTTCAAGATTCGTGACCGTCACGTGCGGCGAGTACCCCCGGCGTGTCCCCACGCCGGGGGGGGCGACCTGAGGACAGGCCGCCCCTACTTGGTATGCGCGGAGGCGTGGCCTTCCGAGACGCGGGGCCGGATCTTGAAACAGCCCTGGCAGGCGGCGCGCGAGGCTCGTAGTTCCGCCTTCAGGCGGTCCGGATGTCTCTGGCGACGCGCGTCCCGGACCGCTCAAGGCGGGCGTTGCCCGCAACCCAATTTTCCGCGCGTCCCCCGCGGCAGGAAAAAACGCGGTTTCCCAGCGAAAAAAGCGCAGAGCGGGCTTGACATCGCCCCCGCCCGGGGAGCTCGCCGTGGGGCAGATTCGGCAAGGAAAAAATGGCTTGGGGGTGCGGGATGCGAAGTTGTCTTGCAGGCCGGGTCTTGCTGCGGATGGCATACGGTCGGGTCGGCCATTTTTGCCTTGCCGAATCGTGCGTACCGTGAGCGGGCGGGTTCGATGTAAAGCCCTACGGCCCTGCGCTTGTTTTCGCCGGGTCCCTCCGCGTTTTTTCCTGCCGCTGGCGGGGTGGCAGGTCGAGCGGTCCGGGCGGGGGCAGAGGGCTTCGCAAATCGATGTTGACGCATCGAGCGGTTGTTCGACTCAGAACCGACAGGCGCCGTGCCGCTGGCCTGAAAGAGGAAGTCCGCCGTCTCTCCTCTATGGTAAAGAGGTTCGACAAAAACCTTCACCCATTTCAGGAGGACAGACGGCGGATGAATGCATTTATACAGCGCTTCTCGCAGTTGGTCAAGGGCGTGATCAGCGGATTTGACCGGATCGTATTCAAGGGCTCGATTCTTCCCCTGTCGCATGCCGAGGGAATGACGGAGTTCTGCCGTCAGCGCGGCATCCTGAACAAGGACTACAAGAACTGGGTGACGGCACGCAGCTCGGCATTGATCGAGAAAGTCGAGGCCTATGCGCGGCGCGAAAGCGGCCATGGAATCACGCACATCCCCTCGTTGCACACCAACAAAGAGGCCCTGGCGCGCGAACGTCAGCGCACCGAAGGAATCCAGAAGGGCCTGGTCGGCGTCTGGTCCTGCCAAGAATCGGGGGCCTCGTTCAAGGCGCACTTCTGTGCCGAACGGGGGTTCCCGCAACTGCGCTACTATCCGACGCACTGCAAACACCTCTACCTGTACCTGGACCACCCCGCGTTCGGCTTCATGAACATCCGCCTGCAAACGTGGTGCCCCTACCATATCCAGATCTGCATGAACGGACGCGAGTGGCTGCGACGCCGTCTTGACCATGCCAAAGTTGGCTTCGAACGGTCGGGCAACAAGTTCCTTCACATCGCGGACTTCGACCGGGCGCAGACGTTCCTCGACCGTCAACTCGACGCCGACTGGCCGACCCTGCTGCGGGGGCTTGTGCCGCTGGCCTTTCCCACCATGAAGCAGACCGTGGGCGAGCACCTGTCGTACTACTGGACCCTGTGGCAGAGCGAATGGGCCACGGATCTGATCTTTCCCCAGCCGCGAGACGCCGAATCGCTCATGGACAGACTCCTGCGCCACGCCGTGATCACGGGAACCGCCGACCGCGTGTTGCGCTATCTGGGGCGCCAAGTGACCGCGACCGGACAGCCACACCCGCGCTTCTCCGGGCAGGTCAACACCCGGGTGGCGTCCTTCCATGATGGGGTACGTGTTCGTCACTGGGTCGATCAGAACAGCGTCAAGGCCTACAACGAGTGCAACGTCCTGCGCTTCGAGACAACCATCAACAACCCCAGGGCATTCCACGTGTGGCGACGCGCCCAGGGCCAATCCTCGCGAGCCAGGAAGAGTCTTCGCCCCCTGCGCAAAGGCGTCGCGGATATCCCGCTGCGCGCCAAGGTCTCGCAGGAGACCAACGACCGCTTCATGAATCAGATGGCCACCTTGCATGACGACCGCCCCGTCGGCGACCTGCTCGCCACCGTGACCCGACGCCACATCCGCAACGGCCGGGCCATCCGCGCCCTGGACCCTACCGGCAAGGACCGCGATCTGCTCCAGGCCATCGCCGACCCTCTGTTCGCTGTCTCCGGCATGACCAACGCCAAACTCCGCCAGAAACTCCGCGACACCGCATGGACGGTCCAGCGCACTGAGCGTCAACTCGTGGCCCGTGTCACCCGTCATCTGCGACTCCTCCGCGAGCATGGACTGATCCGCAAGACCCCCAGGCGCCGCAACTATCACCTCACGGAGAAAGGCAGACTGATCACCGCCGCGCTTACCGCCATGCTCGCGGCCTCAACACAGAAGCTCGTCAAGGACGCCGCGTGAGATATGTTGTTATTCATCACAGAACCCCCGGATTAAGGCGCTAAAGGCGGGACTACGAGCCTGGTACGTCCGGGGGCAGGGCGGCGTGGCGGTGCGCGTGACGATGACCTGGGGCTGCTGCGTGAGGCGACGGTCTTCGCGTCCGGCTGAAGCGCGGGCGCAGGCTTCCGGCTGAAGCCGGGACTCTGACGGGGAGCGCCCGGGGGATTGGTCTGAGTCCCGCGTTCAGGGCGTGTCGGCTCTCGTTACGGCGTCCCGGTCTTCGCGGCCGCCTGTCGCGCAACATGCTCTGTGGTCGCCGCTTCCTGACTTGCGGGCTCATGGGCTTCCAGCACGTCGCGCACCTTGCGGGCAAGGTCGTCGCGCTTGAAGGGCTTCCCGATGAAGGCCGTGTTCTGCTCCAGCACGCCGCGTTGGGCGATCACGTCGGCCGTGTAGCCGGACATGAACAACACCTTGACGCCCGGCTTGACCGCGCTGATGCGTTTCGACAGTTGTCGGCCGTCCATCCCGGGCATGACCACGTCGGTCAGCAACAGATGGATGTCACCCGGATGCCGGTCCACCATCTTCAGGGCTTCCCCCGGGGTCTCCGCCAGCAGGACTTTGTAGTCGAGGGCCTCCAGGAACAGGCCGCAGGTCACGCGCAGTGATTTCTCGTCCTCGACCAGCAGGATGGTCTCCCCCCGTCCTCTGGGTACGGCCGCCTTGCTGGTGGCGGTTGCCGCCACGGCCCCTGCCGCGACCTGGGGCAGATGGATCCTGAACGTTGTTCCCTGGCCCGGTTCGCTGTATACGTAGATGAAACCGCTGTTCTGCTTGACGATGCCGTAAACGGTGGCCAGTCCCAGGCCCGTGCCCTTGCCGAGGCCCTTGGTGGTGAAGAACGGCTCGAATATCTGCGCCATCGTCTCCCGGTCCATGCCGCAGCCGTCGTCGCTGACCGACAGGAACACATACGCGCCGGGAATGGCGTCCGCGTGCCTGGCGCAGTACTCTGCGTCGAGGGTGGTGTTTCCGGTTTCCAGGGTGATCTTGCCGACGCCGGCGATGGCGTCCCGCGCATTGACGCACAGATTGGCGAGGACCTGGTCAACCTGTGACGGGTCGAGCCTGACCGGCCGCAGGTCCGTGCCGGGCAGCCAGGCCAGGTTGATGTCCTCACCGATCAGCCGCCGCAACAGTTTGAGCATGCCGGCCACGGCGTCGTTGAGGTCCAGGATCTTCGGCGCGATGGTCTGCTTGCGGGCGAAGGCCAGGAGTTGTCGGGTGATATCGGCCGACCGCTCGGCGTCGCGCGTGATTTCGTCGAGCCACTCCCGGATCGGATGGCCGGGATCGATCCGACCCCGGCATAGCTCGGCGTAACCCATGATGCCCATGAGCAGGTTGTTGAAATCGTGCGCCACGCCCCCCGCCAGGCGGCCCACCGCTTCCATCTTCTGCGCCTGGTGCAGTTGGGTTTCAAGTTGGACTTCGCGGGTGACATCGCGCTTGACGGCGACGTAGCTGACGATCGTGCCCGCGGCATCGCGCATGGGCGAAATGGAAGCGTCTTCCTCGTAAAGCGTGCCGTCTTTGCGCTTGTTGATCATGCGGCCGCTCCACACCTCCCCGGCGACCAGCGCCGCCCACAGCCGACGGTAGAACTCCGCGTTCTGCTTGTCGCTCTTGAGGAACCGCGGGTTTTGGCCGATGGCTTCCTCTCGGGTGTATCCGCTGGTCTTGTCGAACGCCGGATTGACGTAGAGGATGGTGCCATCGGTGTCGGTGATCATAATCGTCTCGGCGGCCTGCTCGACCGCCGTCGCCAGCCGCGCATGGGATTCCTCCACCCGTCTGCGCTCGGTGATGTCGCGGAAGATTCCCAGCATGTAGTCGCGGCCATTCATCTGGACCCGGGAGGCCATGATTTCCACGGGGAGAAGTTTGCCGCTTCGCGACAGCAGGCGGCTTTCCAGCACCTTCCTGGCATCCGTCTGGTGTTGTCGGAAGGTCGAGGATACGCCGCCCTGGGTGTTTTCCTGCGGGGGATGAAGAACGGACTGAAATTGCCCCACGAGCTCCGCCTGTTCGCGCTCCACCATGCGGCAAAGGGCCCGGTTGCAGTCCGCCAACCTGCCGGTCTCGGCCTCCGCCAGCGCCATGCCGTCCTGGGCATCCTCGAACAGCCTCCGGTAGCGCACTTCCGACTCCCGCAGCGCCTCCTTCGTTTGCTTGTGCTTTTGAAGCAGTTTCCACTCGCGAAACGCGCGTTCCATGGTTTGGGGCATCGCGGCAAACGCTTCGGGAGATTTGATCACGTAATCCAAGGCGCCCGCCTTCATCACTTTGACCACGATCTCCTGATTGCCGAACGCGGTCATGACCAGGATGGGGAATGGAGCCGTTTCCGACGTAAACGTCATGACCTCCATGGCCTTACCGTCGGGCAGGTTCAGATCAATCAGCACGAGGTCCGGCAGACGATCCGCAACGGCGGCGCGGAATTCCCGCAAGGTGCCGACCGCGCGGATCTCCACATTTGCGTCCGCCTTTTCAAAAGCGCGGCGGATGGCCTCGACGTGGGCCTCTTCGTCCTCCACGATCAGCAAGTGCAGGCGTTCGGCGTTCATCCTGATCTCCGGGGTAGGGTTAGTTCGGTTTCTGGTTCCATGCCAGCCAGTAGTAGCCGAAGGTTTCCATCAGTTCGGTGAACTTCACACTGTCCACCGGCTTGACCAGATAGCTGTTGGCGTGGTTGCTGTAGGCTTTGATCATGTCCGTTTCGGCTTGCGAGGTGGTCAGGACTACCGCCGGGATGACGGAGAGATTCGGGTCCGCCTTGATGATCCTAAGCACCTCCAGCCCGTCCACCTTCGGCAGGCGCAGATCGAGCAGGATGACGCCTGGCCGCGGTGAGTTGGCCGGGTCGCTGAATTCATTCCGTCGGTATAGGTAATCCAACGCCGCCTGCCCGTCGGCAACGTGCATCAGACGATTGGCTATACGAGAAGTCTCGAAGTTCCGGCGCACGATCTCGGCATGGGCCTCATCATCTTCCACCAGCAGAATGACAATCGCTTCGCCTTTCATGGTGTCGCTCTCCTTTGCTTTTGCCTCAACTCTGCTATACAGTCGCGAGAATTCAGGAGTCAGGATTCAGGTCTCCTGACTTCTGTCTTCTGCTCCCGGCAGGGTGAAATAGAAGCACGCGCCCTGTCCCTGCCCCGGGGATTCCACCCAGAGTTTACCCCGGTACAACTCCACGATCCGTTTGACGATGGCCAGGCCAAGGCCCGTCCCTTCGGCTTTCGAATCGAGTTTCTCAAACAGACTGAACACCTTTGCATGATAGTGCGGATCAATACCGATGCCGTTGTCGCGCACGAAAAACACCATCTCCGCTTCGCGCACCTCCACGCCCAGATCGATGCGCGGTTCTTTCTGATCGCCCATGAACTTGCAGGCGTTCTCCACCAGGTTTTGCCAGATCTCCGCGAGCCGTAACTGGTCGCCATACAACGTCACGTCTTGTTCGCCCACAATCACCTTCACGCCCCGTTCGGCGATGCGGCCAGCCACAGTACTGAGTGTTTCGTCCACCAGAGTCCGCAGCGTGACGCGCACAGGCGGGCAGACGACGCGACCGATGCGCGAAATCTGCAGCAACTCATCGAGCAACCGCGCCATCTTGTCCGCGGCGGTGCGGATGAAGCGCAGATCCTTCTCGATCCGCACGGCATCGGCCTTCGCCATGTCTTGTTCCAGGTAGCCGAGGAACGTCCGGACCGTCACCACCGGACTCTTCAGATCATGGGATGCCGTATAGAGGAAACGTTCCAACTCCGCGTTCTTCTCCTGCAACGTCAGCCCACTTTGATGCAGCGCCACCTCCGCCTGTTTGCGCGCGGTGATGTCGCGCTCGGTGGATGCCAGGCCGATCGGGTTTCCGGCATCGTCCATCAGTTTGGTCACCGTCATCCAGACATCGAGCACGCGACCGTCTTTGGTCACCCGCTGGGTCTCGAACGAGTTGACGGCTTCGCCCGCCACCAGCCGGCGGATGAAGTCCTTCTGCTCGGCCACCTTGCCGGGGGAAGTGAGGCGCTCGATGTTCACCGCAAGCGCCTCGGCCTCGCTGTAGCCGTACATCAGCTCGGCGCCGCGGTTCCAGGCGGTGATCCGGCCCTCGAAGTCCTGAATCGTAATCGCGTCGTTCGAGTCCTTCACCACCGTCGCAAAGCGCCGGAGGTCCTTCTCCGCCCGCCTGCGTTCGGTGATGTCTTGGTTGATGGTAATGGCGCCACCGATGCTTCCGTCGCTTTTACGCAGCGGCACGGCAGAGTCGAGGATGATCTTGTGCGTGCCATCAAAGCACTCGATCTCGACTTCCTCTTCAATTGAAGTTTCGCCCTTCTCAAGGGCCCGAGCCCCCGCCCATTCATGAGGTTCTATCAGTTTACCGCTGTCGATCCGCCAGCCCTTGTATTCACCAAGTTGGTCTACGCCAACGTAGTGTACCCCGGTCCAGATGCGCTGGGCGGCAGTGCTGCTGGTTACGATCTTCCCTTCAGCGTCAAGAATCCAGAGTCCCACCGGCATAGCATCTACGGCGGTTTGTAACAACGTCTCAATCCCTTTCAGTTTCTCCTCCGCCTGCTTGCGCGCGGTGATGTCGCGCTCGGTCGAGGCCAGGCCAATCGGGTTTCCGGCATCGTCCATCAGCTTGGTCACCGTCATCCAGACATCGAGCACGCGCCCGTCTTTGGTCACCCGCTGGGTCTCGAACGAGGTGATCGCTTCGCCTGCGATCAACCGGCGGATGAAATCCTCTTGCTCGGCCACCTTGTCGGGGGTTGTGAGACGCTCAATGTTCACCGCAAGCGCCTCGGCCTCGCTGTAGCCGTACATCAGTTCAGCGCCGCGGTTCCAGGCGGTGATCCGGCCCTCGAAGTCCTGAATCGTGATCGCGTCGTTCGAGTCCTTCACCACCGTCGCAAAGCGCCTGGTTCTATTGTCCGTCTCCGCCCTTTCCCGGTAGAACCGGATGCTCTGCTGCCGCCAGACCAGACCCACGCAAGCCCCCGTGCCGAGGAGCAAAGCGCCGATCAGGATGACTACCAGCCAAAGCTGCTCCCTCATCGGTGCATACACTTCCGCGGTGTCCATCCGGGTGACCAGCGCCCACGGCGAATCCGGAACGGTGCGCAGGGCCGCCACCACCGACACGCCCCGGTAGTCTATGCCTTCCATGATGCCATCCCGTCCCAAGGCGGCCTGAACCGCGGGCATTGTGGTGCTGTCCAAAGGCACGCGGAGGTTCATCGCGGTATTCGTCTGGAACCGGAGTTCATTCAGGAAGACCGTTTCGTTGCCTTCCCGGCGGACGAGCAACGTCTCGGCGGTCAAGCTGGGCGTCGGCCAGCGTTTGATGAAGGGATAGAGATAGGTTCCCGGGTCCACGCGCAAAACGAGTACGCCCAGCGGCTGGTTACCGCCCTGTTCATCAAGAATGGGAACCATCACCGCCAAATTGATGCGCTGGTCGTGTTCGTTACGGTAGAAGTCCAGGAGGGTCACCTGCCCCGACCGCAGGACTTCTGGAATGCGCCGTGAAACAACAGAAGACACCGGCGGCCGTCCGGCGGGAACGGTCATACGACTGACGCCTTGAGCATCCATCAAGCGAATCTGGTCATAGTCGTAGTGCGTCGGGTATTTGCCCAACCAGTCCAGAAGTTGGCGTTGTGCGTCCTCGTCCGCCGGTTTCTCGAACAAGCGCCGCACGAGGGCTGCAAACGAGGGGTTCTTGAAAAAGACGTCGCCATTTTCCAGCCGCTCCTTGCGCCACTGCACCAGTTCGCCCACCTTCAGATCCGCAACGGCGGAAAGCTGGCGCTCCACCTCGGCGCGGTGGTGCCGCTCGTGGTTCCGGTAGTAGAAGTAGCCGGTGGTGACGATGCCCGCCGCCAGCAGGAGGAATGCCAGCAATAGCACATACCCGGCGCGCGATGGCGATGCTTCAATAGTTTTCATGGCCTACCATTCGCCTGATGCACCGCGTTTTCCGAACGCGGCGCCGTTGTCGTGACACATCGAAGGCGCGTTAGGACAACGCACTCCCCCACGGCTCGCCTCGGCGCCGCGTGAGAGGCGGTGAAACCAAGGGGATAACGGGCTGGCCGGCCGCACGCGCTACTGTCCCGCAACGCCTGCGCTGGCTGCAAAAAAAACGGCGACCTGTGCACTCGGAGGGCCCTGAAGACCGACAATGCTGCCGCCCCTGTCGGACACGTCTGCGGGCGCGGCTTATTGCACAGGTCGCAAGAAAGTGTGGGAGTGTGGGGCTCCAAGCAATCCGTGTCCACTCTGGGCTCTGAACGTGCGCATGTGCTTCATCGACCCAATCCCTCTCTCCTGAGTGTTTCTGGTTCTACCGTTTCCGACTTTTTCGCGACCTGTGCGGGTAAGTCCACGGACAGAAGAAGCGGTGCTACATGCGCGTGGATACACCCGTTCGCGGTTGTCCGCGGCGGCGGGCCGTGGCGCGGGACCTCCGGGACCGCAGTAGGGTGCTCGGGGCCGTCCCGGCCCGAGGCCCTCGGCCGGGGACCGGCCCGCGCATCCTGCTTCGGCGCGGGACGCGCCGAGCCACTGCGGCCGTACTTCCGCGAGGCTGGATCTACCCGCACAGGTCGCTATTTCGCCGGCTTCGTGCCATCCTGATCCGAAGATGTGGGCGCTTTGCTGGGCCTGGGCTGGACACTTGCGACGCGCCCCCATGTCCCTTCTGCCAGAGGTCTGTTGGTCTCGGAGTCGGATGAGTGGAGTACCGCTTTGCCGTTCCGCCTTCTCTCTAGCATTGCCTTCTTCGCGGTTACCACTGTAGGCTGTGATAAACCGTTTTGCTATGGGGTGAAACCCTACCCTGTGTCCCGGAACGCGGGCAACTCAAGGAACGCCGAACGCCGAACGCCGAGCGTCGAGCGTCGAGCGTCGAGCGTCGAGCGTCGAGCGTCGAGCGTCGAGCGTCGAGCGTCGGCCGTCGGCCGTCGAGCGTCGAGCGTCGAGCGTCGAGCGTCGGCCGGGAAGCGCCCGGAGTTTACCGCCGGGGAGCCCATCAGGTTGGCGCTCGTGCGGCCACGCGTGCTGCAACCGTCCGGCGCGGCGGGGAGTTCTCCTGGCGGTGAGGGCCGGGCGCGGCCCGGTTCGGCGGACGCATTTCCACATCACTACCGTAAAAAAACATTGCAAAATTACGGTACGAGTGTAAGATAGCGCTCATGGACCTGGGACCACGAATACCGCGCGCGCTGCGTCTGCCGAGTCGGTCCTTCTTTCTCTTCGGACCTCGCGGCACTGGCAAGAGCACGTGGTTGCGGCAAGTTCTGAGCGACGCCGTCTACCTGGACCTGCTGGACGCGTCTCTGTTCCTGGAACTCTCGCGTGACCCGCACCGTCTGGAGGCGCTGGTCGGGGTCCGGCCGGCAGGGACTTGGGTGGTTCTCGATGAGATCCAGAAGGTCCCGGAGTTGCTCGACGAGGTACACCGGCTCATGGAGTCGCGGCGGTGGCGATTCGCTTTGGGCGGCTCTTCGGCCCGGAAGCTGCGGCGCGCCGGTGTCAACCTGCTGGCGGGGCGGGCGCTGACGCTGGACATGGAGCCGCTGAGTGCGGCGGAGCTTGGGGCCGACTTCGACCTTGAGTTTTCGCTGGCCGAGGGAATGCTGCCGGTGGTACAGACCGACCGGGAGAACGCCACGGCGATACTCAGTGCCTACGTGAGCACGTACCTGAAAGAGGAGGTGCGCGCGGAGGGGCTCATCCGGAAAGCGGGACCGTTCCTGCGTTTCCTGAACATTGCGGGGCTCATGAACGGTCAGACGCTGAACGCGCTGGGGGTAGCTCGTGACGCGGCCGTGCCGCGGAGCAGTGTGGACGCGTATTTCGCCATTCTGCTCGACACCTTGGTCGGGCATTTCCTCCCGGCGTGGCAGCCGCGACTGAAGGTCCGCGAGCAAACGCACCCGAAGTTCTACTGGTTTGACCCGGGGGTCGCCCGGGCCGCGGCGGGGCTGCAGCACGACCCGGTGGACCGAACATGGTTGGGCTTTGCCCTGGAAACGTTGGTCTTTCACGAACTGCGCGTGGCCAATGTGGTGCAGGACAAGCACAGGGCGTTGGCCTACTACGCCACGGCTGCGGGGTCTGAGGTCGATTTTGTCGTCGAGACACGCAAAGCGCGGAACGGTTCACCCCCGCACGTGGTGTGCATTGAGGTCAAGTTGGCGCGGGAATGGAACCGGAAATGGGAGCGCGCGATGCGGGACCTGGCGACCCGCCCGGGAGTGTGCGTCGAGCGCATGTTCGGTGTCTACACCGGGACGCGGGCCCGGCATTTCGACGGCGTGCAGGTCCTGCCCGTTGCCGAGTTCTTCAGCGAATTGCATGCGGGCCGCGTGTTCTGAGCCGGCCGGGGTTACGCCGCAGCCGGTTGACCGTTGCACGGTGAAGGGCGTTGAGTCAGTCACGAAGCTGAGCCGACGGACGGAACGGTGTCTTGAGTGGAAAGGAGCAGACCATGCAAGTGGCAGCGATTACCGGTAAGGAAACGGCGGGACTGGTGGAGAAGCCGGACCCGCACGCGAAGGGCGAGTTTGCCGTGGTGAAAGTGCTCGTGGCGCCGATGTGCACCGAGTACAAGGCGTTCAAGGCGGGGAATCCCGGCGACTGCCTGGGCCACGAGGCGGCTGGCGAGGTGGTTGAGGTGGCGCAGGCGGGCACGGTGAAGGTGGGCGACCGCGTGGTGGTCATGCCGTGCTACCCGTGCGGCAAGTGCACGCTGTGTTTGCGCGGCGACTACATCCACTGCCGGAACGGGCAGAACGCGCTGAGCGTCACCGGCAACACGGCCGGGACCGCGACCTATGCGCAGTACCTGATCAAGCAGGACTGGTTGCTGCTGCCGATCCCGCAGGGCATGAGCATCGAGCACGGCAGCCTGGCCTGTTGCGGGCTGGGCCCGACGTTCGGCGCCATGCAGCGCATGGCGGTGGATGCGTTGGACACGGTGCTGATCACCGGCATGGGCCCGGTCGGACTGGGCGGCGTCATCAACGGCGTCAGCCGCGGCGCGCGTGTGATCGCGGTCGAGGGGCACCCGTACCGTGCGAACCTCGCAAAGGAGCTCGGTGCGGTGGCGGCGGTCAATCCGGCGGATGCCAAGGAAGCGTTGAAGCAGATACTGGATCTCACCGACGGGCAAGGCGTGGACAAGGCGGTGGACTGCAGCGGTGTGCCGGCGGCGCAGCGGCTCATGATCGACGCGACGCGGCGGCGCGGCCAGGTGTCGTTCGTCGGCGAAGGCGGCGACGTGGCGGTGAACGTCAGTAATGATATGATCCGCAAGGGTTTGACGCTGAATGGTGTGTGGCACTGGAACCGGGGCGATGCGGCGCGCATCATGCAGGTCCTTGCGAAGTCCGCGCCACTGCTCGACAAGTTCGTCACGCACACGTTCCCGATGTCGCGCGTCGAGGACGCCTGGAAATTGCAACTGACCGGCAACTGCGGCAAGGTCCTGCTGCACCCGTGGGAGTAGTGGGGCGGCGTGGGGCTGGTGTCTTGCCCGGCGGTGGGCCGCCGGGCTTGCGACACCACTACGAGCGCGTGGCGTGCCCGTTCGCAGTGGGCTCGCAGTGCGCGGAACGCAGTGGAGCGTCAAGAGCCCATCCCGGGTGACGCGGTGCACGGGGATGGTGTCTTGTCCCGTCCCGGCGCAGACGCCGCCCCGGGCCTGCGACACCACTACGAGCGCGTGGCGTGCCGTCCCAACAACCATGGAGCCAAACGATGGTAGAGAGAACATCCTATCGTGACCGCGAGAGTGGCTTCGAGGTCATTCAGTTGACCAACTACCGCGGGCACAGTCACCACTTCTACTTCACGAACCCGGGTTGGTACGCGGGCGGGCACAAGCTGTTGTTCGGTTCGGACCGCAACAACCGTACGAACCTGTTCGGGGTTGACTTGGCGACGGGCGAGATCGAGCCGTTCACCGAGTTGGCATCCATGCCATTGCCACGCGAAGTGGAGTTGCAGAAGGCGTGCCTGAACCCGGTGCGGGACGAAGTCTACCTGTGGCACGATGTGCGGTTACTCGCTGTCGACCTGGCGACGCGGCGCGAGCGTCTGCTGTACGAAGCCAAACCGGGTTGGTGCATCTCGATGACCAACGGTTCGGCGGACGGGCGCCACGTCTACTTCGGGTTGTGGGAGGACATGTCGTCGCGGTTCACGGTGGACCTGATGCGTGGCTACGTCGGGTTCCGCGAGACCTGGGCGGCGCGGCCGCTGAGCCAGATCGTGCAGGTGGCGACCGACGGCAGCGGCAGCAAGGTGGTGTTCGAAGAGAAATACTGGATCGGGCACGTCAACACGTCCTTCACGCAACCGCACTTGCTGACGTTCTGCCATGAAGGGCCGTGGGACTGCGTGGACCATCGGATCTGGGGGTTGGACGCGGACTCGGGCCGGACGTGGAAGATTCGGCCTACGGTCAAAGGCGAAGTGGTCGGGCACGAGTACTGGTATGCGGATGGCATCCACATCGGGTATCACGGCCACACGGTCCAACACCAGGCGGTTCTGGGCAGAATCCGGTTCGACGATACGGACCGCACCGAGGCGGTGTTCCCGGGGCATACGGGGCATATCCACTCGAACGACGAGACGCTCATCGTGGGTGACGGTGGCGGCGTGATCCGGGTGTGGAAATGGGACGGCCGGCAGTACCTGCCGCCACGCGTGCTGTGCCGACACGACTCGGCCATGAAGATCCAGCAGACGCACCCGCACCCGCGCCTGTCGCCGGACGGTTCGTACGTCGTCTTCAGTTCCGACCGCTCAGGCTACGGGAACGTGTACATGGTGCGCGTCCCCGAGTTCGAGTCGCTGCCGCCGACGAAAGATTGACCCCGCACTAGTCGTCCTGGCAGCCCTCGATGCTCCCAAGGTTCTCCTTCGCGCATGGTCTGCCGTAACGACATCAGCAAGATTTCACCACGGAGGCGCGGAGACACGGAGGGCAGAGGAAGAGGAGGAGATGTGCGGCAGTGAGGCTGGCTGACCGCCAGCCTCACTGCCGCACATCCTTCTGCTGGAGAACTCCGAGTTCAAGCGGTCTGCCCGCCAGGGTTTTCCCTCAGCCCGGACTTGCATGGCTTCCCCGTGTTCTCCAGATACACGGGGATGTCCGCATTTGCCGCGGCGGAACCGCGGCAAATGCGGACATCACTCTGAGATTTTCTTCTCCGTGTCTCCGTGCCTGCGGTTCAATTCCTGGGCGCCGCAACCCGAAAACCGCAGTAGCATTGCGGTCCGCCCTCAGTGCGGGGGCAGGCTCACTGCTTCGCGTTGCCATTGTGCCGGGGTGAGCCCCAGGGTCTGCTTGAATACGCGGCAGAAGTAGGACGGGTCGACAAAGCCCATCTCTCGCGCTACGTCCGTGACTCGGTTGCCCGGGGCGAGAAGGCGGCGGCAGGCTTCGTCCATGCGGTGTCGGCGGAGAAACGTCTGCGGCGGTGTGCCGACGGCGCGATGGAAGGCGCGGACAAAGGCCGTCTTCTGCATGTGCACCAAGGCTGCCAGTTCCTGATTGCTGGTGTTGCGCGTCGAATGTTTCTGCATGTACTCCAGTGCCTGCTGGATATGGCGCGGCAGTCGTTGCAGTCTGTCGAGCAACGGCGGCATCTTGCTGAGGATCCCGTAGGCCAGCGCCAGGATCGCAAGCGATGGCTCGCTTGCGGGATCCGCACCCAGCAGGGCGTCGATGATATTTGTGGCCTGCGTGAGCAGGACTTCGTCCCGGAGCACGGTGACCGCCAGTGGCGACAACGGGTGGAAGCCGAGGGTCGTGAATGAGATCAGGACGCAGCGGAACGGTTGCTGGCAGTCGGTGCCATACACGGCGCCGGGGGGGATGACGGCCAACCGGTCGGGTGCGAGCGGAAACCGTGTCCCGCCGGATGTGACGGCGCCGCCCGGGCCGAGCGCCCAGAGCGCCATCCAGTTCGGGCGTGTCCAGGTTGCGTCCGGGTATCTCCACTTCTCACTACCCCAGCAGAGTAGAACGGAGCACTCGCGGACACACGCCTGATCGCCGGATGCACCGGTTCTCGCCGCGCCGGCGTAGAGAGCGTCGAACTGCGCGTCCGTGACTGGCGGTGCAGGGCGACTCACAACTGGGGCGGGATGGTGGGGCATCGGGGCGTGTTTGGTCTTTGCGTTCACCAGACCTCACCGGATCGAACCACTGGAAGGAAGATGCAGGGCAAAATCATGGGTGGCAATGATTCTTGCCATCCATGCTTTTGCCGCACTCTCCCCGAGTTGCCGGCGTGTCCGAACGGGAGGCAGCGTTCGACATTCGCATCTCACGCCTGGAATCGTCCGCATCCGAGCCGCGTTCAGTGTAACCGTACCATACTTGGTCACTCCACGGATGCTACTATTATACCATGAACGGTTGCGATTTCACCATTGCCATCCGTGGGGTCGCGTCGTATCGTAGACAGGAGAGGTCTGCTGGAATCGGACAAGGGAGATTCTCCGCATGACATCACGGTTGCTCTTCGGGATGACGGGACTGCTGCTGCTCACGGGGTGCCGGTCCGGGGTTGACTCAGGCGATCCGGGGGGTGCGTCCGGCGCGGGCGTCAAGTTCTATGTCTCGCCGGAGGGTCGGGACTCGTGGTCCGGCGGCCTGGTCGAGCCGAATCGGGCAGGGACCGATGGGCCGTTTGCCACGGTTGTCCGGGCGCGCGATGCGGTTCGCACTCTGAAAGCTGCCGGACCGCTGTCGACGCCGGTCACGGTGCTGTTGCGCGGGGGGCGGTACTACGTCACCGAACCGCTGCAATTCGGACCGCAGGATTCGGGGACCGAGGCATGCCCGATCACGTACGCCGCATACCCGGGGGAGACTCCCGAGTTGATCGGCGGCCGGCGGTTGACCGGATTCACGCCGGCCGGCAATGGCCAGGTGTCGCTCGCGCTTCCCGAGGTCAAGGCTGGGGCGTGGACGTTCCGGTCGCTGTTCATCAACAACGAGCGGCAGGTCCGGGCACGGTATCCGAACGTCGATCCTGCCGACCCGTACCGGCGGGGATTCCTGTACAACGGCACCAAGCCGAACGGCTTCGGCCTGGCGGTCGGTTGCATTCACAATCCCGGTGACTGGATGGAGTACAAGGTGACCATCCCAGCCGCGGGCGACTACACCTTCTGGATGTTCTACAGCGCGCAGAACGCCAACACCGAATGGAAAACCCAGGGCATGGGGGGCCGTACCGAGTTGACGGTGGACAACGGCGCCCCGATCTTGCTGCAGAATCTGCCTGACACCGGCGGGTGGAGTGTCTACAAGTGGAGTCCCACGGCAACGGTCACGCTGACGGCCGGTGAGCACGTCATGCGCTGGCGGAACGTGCAGGGCGGCGGGCTGGGGCTGCGGGGGTATGTGTTCTGCGACGATCCGGCCTGGAAGCCGGTTGACGAGGATCTGCCGCAGGTCGCGGCTGGCCGGCATCGGGTCGTGGTGCATGCGGCGAAATTCGTCGCGTCGCAAGGCAAGCAACTGGCCGTGACCGGTTCCGGAACCGGGTCAAAGACCACCCTCTGCTGTCCTCCCGACGCGTTCAAGCCGGCCTGGCTCGCGCCCGGGGTCGAGATTCACGTCTTCCAGTCCGGCGACTGCCGTGCGTACCTGGAGATCGTCTCCATCCAGGGTTACGACCCCCAGACCCATGTCATCAGCCTGGGCGGACCGGAATGCTCGGCGCTGCTGGCGGCCGGCGACCGCTACTTCGTGGAGAACGTGCAGGAGGAACTCGACAGTCCCGGCGAGTGGTATCTGAACCGGCAGACGGGTGTTCTGTACTGCCTGCCCAAACCGGGCTTCACCGCGAAGACCGAAGTGATCGCGCCGGCGCTGGGACGGATGTTTGACGTCCAGGGCGCGGTTGGGGCGGAATCGGTGTCGCACCTGCGGTTGTCCGGTCTGACCATCCGCTGCACGGACTGGGAGCAGGGCGACGGTTGCAGCGGGTGGGGCATGGGCAGTGACGGGGTGGTGTATTTCGGGAATGCGGTGAACTGCGTGGTGGAGAACTGCGATTTCCGCAACACCGGAAAGAATGCGGTGTGCATCAACGGTGGTAGCGGAAACCGCGTCGAGGGGTGTGAGATCGGTCACAGCGGCGGCGGCGGCGTGCTGATCCTGGAGAGCTCGGGCAACACTGTGACCGACAACCACATCCACCACTGCGGCGAAGTCTACAAACACAACGGCGGCGTCGTCATTCAGGGGGCCCAGGCGTCCGGGAACACGGTGTCGCACAATGCGGTCCATGACACGTCGCGCTACGGCATTTCGCTGAAGTGTCCCGGGACCGCCAACGTGGTGGAGTACAACCGGGTCCAGAACACCAGCCTGGAAACGCACGACACCGGCGCCATCGAAGTCACCCAGCAGGACCGCAACTTCCGCAGCGGCAGCGTGATCCGCGGCAATCTGGTCGCCGACTCGATCGGGTACTCGACGACGGACGACAAGCCCTGCTACATGTCGTGGGGCATCTACTTGGACTCGTTCGCCGGCGGCTATGAGGTGACCGGGAACATCGTCTACCGGAACTCGCACGGCGGGATCATGCTTCAGGGCGGCAAGGACAACCGCGTGACGAACAACATCTTCGTCGACAGTCGCGAGATGCAGGGACTCCTTGCTAACTTCTCCGACAACTCGCGGGGCGAGGTGCTGGAACGCAACATTTTCTACTGGACCATCCCAGATGCCGTCCTGTACGCCACCGGCAAACTGCTGACCCCGGAGGTCATTCGGGTGGACAACAACCTGATCTTCCAGGCTGGTAGTGCGGCGCCGCGCATGGGCTGGGGCGGCTGGACGTCCTTTACCGACTGGCAGGAGCACGGGTTCGACACGCATTCCGTGTATGCCGACCCGCTCTTTGTCGATCCGGCCAATGACGACTACACGCTGCGTCCCGACTCCCCGGCGTTCAAGCTGGGGTTTACGGCCATCGACACAGACAGGATCGGCCCCATCAAGCGGCGCTGCTCATGCCGTATCATTCCGGCAGGGCCGCAATTCTGGGCGCCGAGTCCGGCGGCTGCCGGCAGCAAGTAGACCTGCTGCGAAAAGGGAGATAGGCCAGATGGGGCGCTGGGCAGGTGGAAGTGGCCCGGTTGTCGCTCTACGGCGGGATCGCCACGCCAATGACGGACGGCAGCGCCTCCTGCACCGAATTCCCGCGACCTGTGCGGGTAAATCCTGAGAGAGAAAAGGACCCGCCATGGACGCCAGGGTGCGCCAGCTCGTAGTGGGCTCGCAGTGCACGGAACGAAGTGGAGCGCCAAGAGCCCATCCGGCGCGTTGCGGCGGTCTGGCGCGGGGATGGTGTCTTGCCCGGCGGACAACCGCCGGGACTGCGCCACCACTACGAACGGTGCCGTGGCCGGATTCACCCGTACAGGTCGAAGTCGTGCCGCTCCCAGGCCACACCTACGGCGGCATGCATTGCATGCCCAAGTCGCACAGGCCGCAACCTGGTGGTACGTTACCGGACGCACCGCGGACCGAAGCAAAGTCCCAGCCTCAAGGCCGGGGGCAGGAGGCTAACATGGCGTTCCCCAAGCAGTTACGACTGGTTCTTGCGGCGCTGGTTGTGGGTGCGGCGGCCATGCCGCCAGCCGGCGCGCAGAACGCCGGGCCGCGCATCGAGGTGGTTGGCCCAACGCGTCTGGACCTCGGCGTGTACGAGGCCGAGAAAGGCGCGGGGGGAACGTTCCAGCTTCGCAATGCCGGGGATGCATTGCTGAAGATCGCCGCGGTGCGCGCCAGTTGCGGCTGCACCGAGCCGGTGATCGACAAACGCGAGTTGCCGCCCGGCGAGACCGCGACCATCCGCGTCAACATGAAGCCCATGTCGGTCTTCGGACCGTTCAGCAAGACCGTGTACGTCGAGAGTTCCGACCCGGCGACGCCTTTGCTGCGGTTCGAGGTCGCCGGGACGGCTGTACCGCTGGTCGAAGTGAAGCCGAGCCGTAGGCTGTACAATCTGCGGATCCCGCTCGGGAAACGCTGGGAACAGGTGTTCACGCTGAAGCCGGCGGAGGGCAAGGTCGTAAACCTGGGCGCACCGGTGGTGAAGAGCGCCATTCCCGTGGAGTGCGCCATGACCGCGGCGCCCGACGGCGGCTGGCGCCTGACGGTTGCGTTCGAACCGGCCGCCGGCCAGGGTCAATTGCAGTGCGACATCCAGGTCCCGGTCCTGGCGCCGGAGGGCGCGCCCGCGGTCAGTCTCGCCATTCTTGCGAGGATCGGTCCGGCGCTCGTGGTCTCGCCCAACGCGCACCAACTGCCCGCCCAGGCGGCCGCGCCGGTCGAAGTGCCGCTCTCCCTGAGCGTCGAGGCTGGGGACGGGACCGCACCGGACCCCAGCGCAGTGACTTGGACCGGAATCGACGGTGTGAGGGTCGAGTTCGGCGAACCTGCCAACGGCAGGCTCCCGGGGCGGCTGATCGTGCCGCCCGAGGTGCTCCAGACCCTGCCGCCCTCGCAACGCCAGGTCCTGAAGTTCAGCGCGCCCGGCATGGAACCCGCGGAGTTCGCACTGACCCGGGCCCGGCCGCCCCGTGTCGAGAGCAAGGACACCCCGGCCGCCCCGCCACGGCCCGGCGCCGCCCGCCTGGCGCAACTCTGGGACCGGGTCAAACAACTCCCACCGGACCGGCGCGCGGAAGTGGAGCGCCAGCTCGAGGAGTGGCTCAAGACCCAAGACGCCAAGTAGTCGTCGACGGGCGCCGCGCAACTTGCGCAATTCGCGTTCTGCCAGTATATGAGTATTCTCACGACTACCCCGTTCGACCAGGAAGAGGCCCGCTGCCGATGAACGCCACCGCCACCACAACCTCTGCCAAGGCCAACACGACATATTGGGCGTTATGCGACGCTAACGGCAACGTCAGCGAATACCTCGCCGCGTCGGGCGGCGCCATCGCCGCGCACTACGAGTACGACCCGTTCGGCAACACCACGCTTGCCACCGGTGCGAAGGCTGCCGATTTCTCACACCGGTTCTCCTCGAAATTCCTCGACACCGAGACCGCGCTGTATTACTACGGCTACAGATTCCTGAACACGGAAATGGGCAGGTGGGTGAGTCGGGATCCGATTGACGAAAGGGGAAGCCGATTGGAGCGCGGCCATCTGCGCGAATCTGCGTCTCTCCGCGTGGCCTCTG
>Ga0208961_1000147_pt1 | contig 35266 bp, 29 predicted proteins | sample RifOxyB3_FD_184034 | JGI IMG/M metagenome (GOLD analysis project Ga0208961, IMG submission 184034) | Groundwater microbial communities from Rifle, Colorado - Rifle Oxygen_injection B3 (SPAdes) | ecosystem: Environmental > Aquatic > Deep subsurface > Groundwater | place: Rifle, Colorado, United...
GGCGTCCGGCAGCGTCGTATTCGTAGCGGGTGACCTCGTTGTCGGCGTTGATGGATTCGAGGACGCGGCCGGTGGCGTCGTAGCGGCTGGAGGTTGACGAGGTGACAGAGGCGGCGGAGACGAAGACGGAAGACGGACAGGCGGGGACGCCTGCCGCCACTATGTCGATCACCACGTCGGCGAGGCGCTCACTGCGCACGACGCGGCCGATGCTGTCGTAGATGGTGCGCGAGCCGTTGGCCACGGTGCCGGGGACGTGGCGGTCGACGGTCGCGAGGGTGCGGCCGTTCACGTCGTAGACGGTGCGGGAAACCGTGCCGTCGGAATAGACAGTCTCGATGACGTTGCCGCGCGCGTCGTACGTGGTCTCTGTGACGTTGTTGAGCTTGTCGGTGGTTTTCCAGGGCTTGCCGAGTTCGTTGTACTCGGTGAAGCTGTGGTTGTTCTCCGGGTCAACCGTCTCAGTGACCTGGCCGGCGGCGTTGTAGATGGTCTGGGTGATGACATTGCGGATGTCTGCCGCGTTGTCAGGGTTCACCCACTGGAACGTGGTGCCGGTCTGGTTGCCGTTGGCGTCGTAGCCAAAGCTCCGGACCACGCCGTTCGGGTCTGTGGTCGAGGTCATGTTGCCCGAGCCATCATAGCCGAAGGCGGCAGTCACGTGGCCAGCGACGTCCCGGGTCTCGGTGAGGTTGCCGGTGGCGTCGTAGGCGTTGCGCGTGGTCTGGCCCAGGGCGTTCGTTGTTGAGAGCAAGTTGCCGCTGCCGTCGTATTCGTTCCGGGTCACGTTCCCGAGCGGGTCCATGACAGAGGTCTGGTTGCCGTAGCCATCGTACGTGTAATTCGTGGTGTTGCCGAGCGCGTCGGTCACGCTGGTGCGGTTGCCTGAGCCGTCGAAGGTGTAGCTGGTCGTGTTGCCGAGGGCATCGGTCGTGGAGGTCTCGTTGTTCAGGGCGTCGTACGTGCGGCGGGTGATGTTGCCCTGGGCGTCGATGGTTTCGGTGACATTCCCGCGGCTGTCGTAGGCGTGGATGGTGGGGTTGCCGTCGCGGTCGAAGATGGTTTCGGTGCGACCGTTGATGTCATGGGACAGCTCGATGCGGTTGCCGTTGGCGTCGATGGTGGCGACGATGCGGCCATCGCTGTCATACTCGGTCTTGAGCGGGGTGATGCCGCGCGGGTCTTTGATGCTGGTGATGTAGTGCACGGGCGCGCCGTTCTCGCCGTAGACATACTCGACGGTCTCGTAGGTCGAGGTGGCCGCGTCCTTGAGCTTGTTGACCTTCCAGAGGTTACCGGCGCCGTCATAGTCGTACGTCACTTGGGCCGGGCCCGTGGGCTGACCTTGAGCGTCCAGGCCGGCCGGATCGTGAATGGCGACGATGCGGCCCTGGGCATTGCGCTGGAACACCACGCGCTTGGTCTCCTGGCCCAGAGCGTTGGTGTGGACGATGTTGTCGCTGCTGATGGAGATCTGGTTGCCGGCGCGGTCGTCGATGCGCTTGAGGTGGCCCTGGCCGTAGGTCTGATAGAAAGACCCGTTCTCGTCGAAGTGCCCGCCGGTATTCTCACGCTCGATATGGTACCTAGCGCCGTCCTTCATGGTCAGGATGAAGCCTGGGAAGTCGAAGTTCTCCCAGGGCGTGGCCATGCCGGCCGCGTCCCAGTACGGCTCGATGAAAGGCAGGACGCTCAGATAGTTGCTGCAGGTGGGGACGAGCGTGGCGTAGGTGCCAGGGGATGCAGTCCACGTGGCGCGATAGCCGTAGGACGCCTTCTCCATGGAGTAGGTGAACGTCGTGCGGTTGCCGTCAGGCATGGTGATGGTGACGTCGCGCCCGCCACCGGTGTGGATGTCGAATGGGGTCTCGCCGTCCTCTTCAAAGGCAATGCCGCGTTCCTCGTCGATCTCCATACGGATATCGGCAATGGCGTAGCTCCAGCCGGGGCCGAAGTCGGGGGACGAAGATTGGGACAAGGATTGGGACGAGGATGCCAGAAGGCTGTTGTAGGTACGGATGACACTGATCGGGAGCCCGGATACCGGAATTATGAGGTCCTGGGTTGACAGGAACTCATATTCGGAACCGCATATATAAGGGTTTGGCGAACAGGGATTTGACCGCATATAGGCATCCAGGGCAGAGACAGCAGCACGCGTGCAGAGCGGTTCAGCCTGAACCAACGCCACCAACACTCCCGGGCGAGGCTGGAACAGGTCGAGGCGATACACTTGGGGCGTGGCTGGCCGCTGGGGTGTGGTGTGGCATGCGGAGCGCGGCGCGGGACGCGTGGGAACAGCAGCGGGGCCGGCGCATGGGGCGGCGGGCTCGACACAGGTACGCAGTCTGGCCTCAAGAGTGACGACCGGGTCAGGCAACGTTGGCCGCGTGATCATGCCCCAGGCATCAGCCGGGATCAACAGCGGCAGGAAAACGGCGAGAAGGAACAGTGACAGCAGACTCCGGCCGCGGCGAATGGAGAGCGGTTCAGTTGTCCTGCTTTGGATCAACCTCAACTCCATCCTTCACACAGCGACCCCTGCGCTGTGTGTCCTCCCGTCAGCGGCCAGATCCCGGTGTCCCATCACATCAGGCATCAGGAAAAGCGCGCGTAACGCGTAGCCCTGCGAACAAAGCGGGGAAAGCCAACGCCATCACGCTGCCGTGCCGCGTCGACGTGGGACTGGGCACTCAGATGTCGAGATCGTCGATGTTCTGGGCGTCGATGACAGCGAGCAGGAGCGCATCCAGCTTCTTGACCGAGTCAATGGCCTGGACCCGCTGCTCGCGCACTGCATCGACGAACCGGAACTTCCGGCGCATCTGCATCAGCAACGCGTCGCGCTTGGCCTCGACCATGCCTTCCTGTCTGCCCTTGACCCTGCCGCGTTTCTCGTAGACGGTGATCATCTTACCCACCTCTGCATATTTCTTGTCGGCCTTGATGATAGTTTCAAAGCGGTGTTCCTGCTGCGCATCCAGCGGCGTGTAGGTCTCGACGAAATCGACCAGCAGGCTGCGCCGCGCCGCGTTCACCCGACTGCCGGAGATCATCCGCAGGAAGTCCGCCTTCATGCGGACCACATCTCTCTTACTGTACTTCATTTTCGCGGCCAGGGCAAAGGCCAGCGGGTTCTGTTGCCGGAGATAGGTGCGGGCATCGAAGTCCCGCAACCGGATCAGGTGGTACCGAAACGCCAGGTACGTCTCGCCGGCGACCTTCAGGCTGTAGCCGTCCGGCAGTCGCTCGCGCCATTCTCCGTCATCGCTGAACAGGGCAATGGGCAGGATCGGCTGGCGATGGCGGAGGAACAACTGGCAGTGGTACTCGCACATGCGCCGCGGGAAGGCCGCTTTCCGTTTGCTCTCGAACTCGGTGTGGACCAGGATCAGTTCGCGACCGCCGCCTTTGAGCCGCACCTGCACGACCAGGTCCATGGCCCGCCTGCGGCCGCGCGGCAGGTCCAGGAACTCCTCTTTGTCCAGGAACTGAATGGACCGGAAGTCGATGGTCGCCGCCTGCTCGGGCAGGAACAGCTCGATGAACTCACGGAAGAACGCGCGGATCAGCGTCTTGAACGCCTGGTCATGATCGATGGTCATGGTCGATTCTGTGCTCCCTCTGCGGCCAACTTCAGGTTCCACTGCCCAATGTAGTGCGGCGGCCCGGCAGGGGCAACGCGGTTGCAGCGACTTGGGCGTGGTCGCTGTTGCGTTCGTCCCGGAACGGTGTCATCCGCCGTTCTCGGCCTCATCCCGCTCCCGCGGGTGGCACTTGGCGTGCATGCGCTTGACGTCCAGGATCGTCAGCCGGGTGTAAGGCTTCAGACTGGCCAGGGACTCGTGCCCCAGGAACTCTTTGACATGGTAGAGGTTGGCATTGCTCCTGACCAGTTCAGTGGTGCAGCTCCTGCGGAACGTGTGGGGCGTGACTCTGACAGACGCCTTGCCGAAATGCCTGTCCACGACTGCGGCAAAACCTGGCCGGGAGAGACGCAGGCCCCGCGTGCTGAGAAACAGCGCTTCCGTCTGGGTGCTGTTCTTCCAGAGCGGCCTGATGGCCTTCAGATACGACTCCAGGTAGCGCAGGGCCGTGGCGCCAATGGGCACCATGCGTTCCTTCTGACCTTTGGGAGGGGCGTCCGGCGATGATCCTCACCAGGCCGACCACCGTCCGCCGCAGCCACGCCAGGTCATGTTGCACCCGCAGGATGACGGCTGTCGGAGTCAGCGCGCCCAGCGCCACGGCCTGGCGCTTCTGCCGTTCCCGCAGCGCCCGCTTCCGGGCCGACTCCTGCGCCGTGAAGTCCGGGTTCGTCTCCTGCTGCGCGGTCCGCCACTTCTTCCGCGACGCACAGGCACTGGCGCGACGGCAGGCCGGCTTGGCGCAGTAGTCCTGGTTGCCAGGGTGGTACTTGTTCGGGAAGAACTTCTCCTTGCAGTGCTCGCAGTCCCGCAGTGCCGCAGCCATGTGGATACCCCCTTCCTGCCGTGACAGACACGGATACGCCGGACACGAAGGGAAAACATAAACGCGACATGACGCCGGAGGCCAGACGCGAAGACGACGGGGGGGCGCGACAACGGGAGACGGGAATGAGCGGTCAGGGGAAAGGTTACTCACCAGGCGCGGGGACAGCCGGACTGGCGTCCTCGTGTGCTGTCTGAGTGAGTGGTGAGGGCGGGGAAGAGCCAGAGGGCGCTCTACCGCGAGCTACATCAGGTGGTCAGGGCACTTCAAACCCTTGGCCTCCAGCTCGGCACGGTACTCGGCCTTGATCTGTTCAACACTGACGTGACGCCGGATGGCCTCGACCTGGATGGCAACCTCGACTTCCTCCTGCATCCGGGCGATGCGCCGCCGCAACCTGGCGATCCGCCATGCCGTGATCCGGTTCTCGATGGCGTAGTAGATCCTGACCGGAAGGCATGGTGTTCTGGCCGGTGTTGGCTCCGTCATCGGCTGCCTCGTCGACATCCGCCCATCCAGGGTTCCTCGGGCCGGCTCACTTCGGCGGCGGTGCGGCCCGGTCTCCCTTGCCGTCACTTAGCGCCGCGGGTCGCTGGGCCGCTTTAGGGGGTCTTGTTGACCACACGAGATTACCTCCAGAATAGGCACTGACTTCCAAACGGGGAAACCTGCCTCTTACCTGTTCAAGCTCCTGCGTCGTCATGCTTGGAATTGTCACGTCCACACTCTCAAGACCGGGAAGAGACTTCATGGGAATCGCATTCAAACTTGTGACTTTCGTGCCTCGGAGTATCAATATCCTAAGAGCAGGTAGCCACCCAAGATGCTTCAGATCGTCACTCTCGATATTGGTATTCTCCAAATTCAGCGATTCTAGTTCACCCAGATTCCCAATATACCTGAGTGCTTCACCGGTAATTTGTGTGTTTGAAAGAACGAGGCATTTGATTCCTCTCAACTTGGGAATGAGTCTTGCTCCTTGGTCATTAAACTGACTCCCGTCAAGAAACAGCCTTTTCAGCCTTTCCGGCTCTGCCATTGATGAAAGAAAAGTGCCATTCACTCTTGTTTCTGAGAGAAAGAGATCCTCAAGTTTGGGCATGTAGCGACAGACCGAGAGGCCGTTGTCGGTCAAAGGCAGTTTCTGAAGTTCAAGAGTCGTGAGTTCATTTAGGTTCTTGAGGTGTTCCATTCCGGAATCTGTCACCTTTGTTTCGGCAATGGCTAGGTTCTGCAATTTCCGAAGGTTTTGAATGTACATCAAGTCTGAATCAGATAACGTTGTCTGGACCATCTGCAAGTCCTTGAGTTCACTCATACGGGAGATGTATTTCATGTCTTTGGGGGTCAGCTCCTGTCCGGACATGATCAGGAAGTCATTCCGGAGGATCCGGCTTCCTCTCTTAACCATTGCACCCTCTGGTGCCTTCATATCTTCAACAAGCATAGATCTTGATGCAAAGTGGTCTATCGCTTCTTCGTACTCGTCCCCAATACAGCCGCAAAAGCACATCGGTAGGATGAAGGACAGTACGATGAACAAAAATGTCTTCCCAAGGTATGCTCTGTGTCTTGCATGTGTTGTTTTCATCATCTTGCCATTACCTCGATGATCTCCGCTGTTTCGTGGAATTGCCATTTGGCGATTCAGTTCTATTTATCTTCTTCCGACCCTAGGTTGTCATGCCACGCAGCTAATGTCACAGTTTGGGGTCGGTAATTGGTTGACACTCGGGGTTTGGACGACACGGATTACGGCATGGGATTCGAGCCACCCCTGGACCGCCTGGCGCCAGGCCCGACGGGCGTGGTGGCTGTTGCGGGCGTCGTCCTGATCGAGCAGGACGGCGGCCGCGGCGATCAGTTCATCGAGGACCTCCTTGCGTTGCCCCAGGGTTAAGGTAGCATGCCGAGCGTCCGGGGCAAAGACCTGGCATGCGTGGCGACCGTCGAGGACCGGCCGCGGCTTGTGGTTCAGTTCGTGGACCGCGAGTGCCGCGTAGGCGTCGAGGTGTTCGGCGGGCACCTGGGTGAGGTCGGCGGTCCAGTCCTCGATTTCGTCCTGCAGTTCGATCTGAGCGCGTTCGCAGCCGCCGTTGTACTGCGGGTATCGCGGCGGGCTGTTGTAGGGGATGACCCAGTACTTGGCGAGCACGGCCATGACCTCCGGGCAGTTCTCGTTGGCGGCGTTGTCCATGCGCAGGAACAGGGGCACCCCGAAGCGCTGGAAGGCCTCTTCCAGCCAACGGGCGATATCGCGGCCCGTCGGGGTGTGCAGCGCGAACGGGCCGATGGTGTAGCGGCTGCCCAGGTCGCGGATGGTCTGGAACCGCTCGCGGCACCGTTCGTAGTGGTGTCGCAGTCCCGGCGGCGCATCCGCCGGGCAAGACACCATCCCCGCACCCCGCCGTCGCCACACGCCAGATGGGCTCTTGGCGCTCCACGTTGTTCCGCGCGCTGCGAGCCCACTACGAACGGGTGCATCCTGGCGGCCATGGCGGGCCCTTTTCTCTCTTAGGATTTACCCGCACAGGTCGTTTTTACGCGCGACGCCAGGATGTCCTGCGATTGGGGTGCCGCAACGCGCGGCACCCCGTCGATCACGTCACGGATCAGGATGGCCGCTTGCAGGAGCTTGACCTTGTGCTGGAGTTCGTCTTTCTCCCGCTCCAGGCGCACCTTCTCCGGGTCCGGCGGCGGGTTGGCCGGGCGACCGGGCTCGCGATCGGTCAGCGAGTTCTGCAGAGCCGCCAGGGCCCGGTTGTACCATTCGTAGAACGTCTCCCATGTTACTCGCGGGCTGCGGTAGAGTGGCCGGAGCGGCTCGCTCCGGCACCCGCGGGAGCGATCCGCTTCCGCGCCGACTCGAAACTGTCGAACTGCGCCCGGCACAGGAAGTCACCCCAGATGCCTTCCCAGAAGCGCTCGATCTTGCCCAGGGTCATGGGGTGATGGGGCTGCGAGCGGATGTGGTGCACCTTGTCCTTCTTCAACTCCTGCTCGAACCGGGTCGTGCCGCGCCAGGACGCGTACTGCCGCCCGTTGTCGGTGAGCATCTCGCGCGGCACGCCGTACTCGCCGACCGCGCGGCGGTACACCTCCATGACGTTCTCCGCGGTCTGGCTGCGGTAGACCTCCAGCCCCACGAGGTAGCGCGAGTAGTCGTCGATGAAGCCGATCAGGTAGGCGTTCTTGCCGGCCAGGCGGAAGGTGAAGATATCCGTCTGCCAGAGCTGGTTGGGAGTACTGCGCTCGAAGCGCCGCGGCTTGGGTGGGGCCTTCTCACGCTTCGGCCGCACCGGCGCAATCAGGCCTTCGGCGTGCAGCGTGCGCCGCACCGTCTCCGGACTGCCCGGCAGGTGCAGCATGCGCCGGAGAAACTGCGAGATGCGTTTCACCCCGAAGCTGGGGTGCTCCTGCTTCAGCGCCACCATCTCGGCCTTGACTTCCGGCGGCAGTTGCACCCGGCCCGGCTTGCCCTGTAACTTGGGGCGCAACGCCTCTTCGCCGCCGTCGCGGTACAACCGCGCCCAGCGGATGATCGTGTCCGGCGAGAGGTGTGCTTCCCGGGCAATGTCCTCCAGGGGCAAGCCTTCCTCGGTGCGCAGCTTGGCAACTCGCAGCCGGAACTCGAACGGGTAGGCGCCGACATAGCGCCGGGGCGCGTTCTTGTGGCGGGCCGAACGGCCGTCGCGCGCGCGCGCATGCGCATCCCCCCTGCGCATGCGGTCTTGCTCATCCCCTCCACCCTCTGCGACTCTCTCCCCGTCTTTCTGTCCTACGTCTTCTTCCGGTACTCTCTGACCTTCCACGTTGACACTCCTTCGGATCTCTTCCGAGATCCTCTTCTGGAGTGTCAGCCAATTCCCCCGGTACCCGCTAGGACATCAACTGGTCGTTAGCACAAGACCGAGTTGCGCACCGCGTCGGCGGCGAGCAGGTCCAGGCTGGTCAGGGGCGGCAGAATGATCAGCGTCAGCGCCGCGCCGAGCACGCGCCGGTACCAGGGGCAGTAACGGTGGAAGAGTCGTGTGTCGCGTGTGCTCATACCCTGCTCCTAACTTTTCAGAAGGTCGCGAAGAACGCAAAGCGCGAGGCGGCCGAAAACCCGAAAAAGTCTGGCATGGTTCAAAGGTTCACCGTTCAAGGGTTCACGGTTGGGCAAATCCACGCTTTGCCCCATAGTAACCTTGACAACCAGACCCGCCGAACCCGGAACCATGCCGTATTTTGTCGCGTCGGCCCGTTGCGCGGCCGTTCAGGCAAATGTATCTTCCCGTGCAGTACGGAGGCGCGGCGCGCTCGGGGCGTTTCGGTTCGGGGACTTAATCAGATTGGAGAGAAAAGGGGCAATGAGACAGCATTTTCAGAAGCTGGTTGTACTGGCCGCGGCCATGGTGGCGTCAGGGTCGGCACTGGCGCAGGAGGCGCAGTGGCTGGAAACTCAGTCCTGGTCTGGCGCCGGCACGGCGCAGACGGAAATGTTCTGGGTGGTGGGCAGTCAGTGGCGGGTGATCTACAGGCCCAGCGGCAAAGGTATCTTCACGGTAGCAGTGTATGACCGGGACAGCCGGCTCCTGAGCATTCCGACCGATCAGTCAGAACCGATCTCGGGCTCTAAGTCCCTGCGCGGGACCGGGGAGCGGTATCTTGCCATTACCGGGATTGACTCGTCATGGCAGGTTCGCGTCGAGCAGTACTTGACGAAGATCGAGGAATGGCATTTGACGCAGATCATGCGGCAGCCCAAGCCTTCCTATGGGCGGATGGGCACCTGGACGGGCGAGGATGCCACCGAGGAGTACGAGTTCGAGGTGCCACAGGGAAGCTGGCAATTGGTGCACCGGAACGATGGCGGCGGTTATCTGCAGGTGGTGGTACGGGACGATCAGGGCTACGTGGCGCTGGCTGCCAACGCGACGGCGGCCGGACAGGGCACCAGTTGGGTGCACAAGCCCGGCAAGTTCGTCATGGAAGTCAAAGCTGCGGGCACGAAGTGGGAGATTCACGTCCTGACGCAAGAGAAATAGAGGGGGCTCTGCGGGAGGGTGTGGGTGTGGGTGTGTGGGTGTGGGGCGGCGAAAGGCGGCACGGAGCACATGGCGCGCAGGTGTCGGACACGACCCGTGGCGTTGAGCATTGCCGGCAGCGACAGCGGCGGCGGAGCCGGGATTCAGGCGGACCTGCGTGCCTTCTCTTTCTTCGGGGTGTTTGGGACCACGGCTCTCACCGCGGTGACCGCGCAGAATCCGAAGGGTGTGACGGGGGTTGCCGAAATCCCACTCAACGTGGTGCGGAAGCAGATTGAGGCGGTGCTGGTCGGGTTCGACGTGCGGGCCATCAAGACCGGCATGCTGTACTCCGCGCCGATCATTGAGGAAGTGGCCGGGATGCTCGCCGTACGTCGTCGTGTCCCGGTCGTCGTTGACCCGGTGATGATTGCCACCAGCGGGGCGCGGCTTCTTCGGGAAGACGCCATTCGGTGTCTCTGTGAACGGCTGTTGCCTTTGGCCACGGTGATGACACCGAATTTGCCTGAGGCGGAAGCGATTCTGGGCTCCGGGCTGTCGAGCTTGCGTGCCGTTCGCCGCGGTGCACGGGCCCTGGCCAGGGAGTATGGCGTCACGGTCGTGGTGAAGGGCGGGCACCTGGAACCGGACGGCGAGGTCGCTGTGGATGTGGTGTGTGACGGAACGCGCCTGTGGGAAGTGGCGGCGCCGCGTGTTCAGGCCACCACCACGCACGGGACCGGTTGTTCGTTCAGCGCCGCGTTGGCGGCGTGTCTGGCTCGGGGTGAGGCGCTGATGCAGGCAATCCACTGCGCCAAGGCGTATGTTACGGGAAGTCTGGCCAGTTGCGTGCGGGTCGGTCGCGGGACGTATGCGCTGGCGTCGCCTGACGAGTTGGTCTTGGCGGATGTGAGGGTGCGGCAAGTGTCATGAGGTTACCCTTGCGGAAGAGGTGCAGAGGGCTTGCACGAAAGCTTGAAACAACCAGAGAAGTTGCTGGGAAACGTACCATGGCAGAGCGCAAACGGACGGGTTCAAAACGACGGCGGCGGAGCACGGTGGAAGTGCACCAGAAGTCCGCGCCACCGCGCGTGCACCGCCACACCTTGATAGAGATCAACCGTGCCGTGTTCACGGCGCGCCGGAAGGCGGCGCATGAGCGGGCGTTTGAGCTGTTACGGGAGGAGATTCCGGCCACGGCGAAGGAGAAGGAGCGGCGGGCGGCGCAGTACCAGTTCTGTCTGCAGTTGTTCGACGACGCCATGACGGCCACGCAGCGCTCGCAGATCGAACAGGAAACGCCGGTACTGCAATACTTGCGCCTGATTCGCGAGACGGTGAGTGCGAACCTCGCGCTGGTTCATCACGAGTTGGCCCTGATTCACCAGGCAGCCGAATTCTCACGACTTCTGGGCGATACGGTTCTGGCACGGTTCCAGATCCGGAGCGACGTGGTCAGCGAGGGAGAGCGCGGCGTGTTGGAGCGAGTATCGAGTCTGTTGCAGTTCGGCGACCCGATCCTGCGCAAGGATGACGAGGAGCGGATGGCGACGTTCACTCCGGATGACCACCGGCGCTACCGCCTGGCGCTGCGTGAGTACCGTCGCTTCTACCGGCGTCCTCTGGCCTGCAAGGAACCGGTGGCGCGGGAGACTCCGGCCCCATGAGGGTGGTGGACCTGAGTCACGAGCTCAGCCCCGGCATGCCGGTCTACCCCGGCACCGAGCCGCCGCAGTTTGCCTGCGGTACCACGCTGGAGCGCGACGGGTTTCGCGAACACCGGATCACGATGTTCTCCCATACCGGGACGCACATGGACGCGCCCGCCCATATCCTTCCGGACGGTCCGTCGCTGGACCGTTTCGCGGCTGGGCATTTTGTCGGTCCTGCCATCCTGGTGGATGTGAGGGGCACCGGGGACACGATTGGGATTGAACACCTGCTCCCGCTGCGCGATCGGCTCCGGACGGCGCGCTTCCTCATCCTCAACACCGGCACGGCTGCGCATTGGGGTTCGCCGCGGTACTTCAGCGGTTTCCCCGTATTGACAGCGGAAGCCGCCGACTGGTTGGGCACGCTGAGGCTTGCGGCCGTTGGCGTGGACGCCATCTCCGTCGACCGGATGAACAGCGTTGAGTTCCCGAACCACCGATGCCTCATGTCCGCCGGGGCGTGCATCGTCGAGAATCTCACCGGGCTGGATGCGGTGGGGCGAGACGAGTTTGTCTTCTGTTGCTTGCCGCTGAAGTACCGCGATGCCGATGGTTCGCCGGTGCGCGCCGTGGCGCTGGTGGAGTGAGGCGTCCCTGCGTCGGGAGCCGTGCCGTTCTGCGATGCGGCTAGGTCTGTTGTTTTCGTTTCTTGGCGGCCCGGGCCTGTCTTCTGAATCGCGCGGTCAACCATACCAGTTTCAGTGCGTAGAGCAGGGTAGGGACGGTGGTGCGGAGGATTTCCCACAGCCGCCGCGGGTAGAACACGAACGGGTTTTCGATGGGCAAGCCGTGCCGGCGCTGCAAGCGTGACTTGCGGCGAAACACGCCGCATTCGAACGGGTGCACTTTCTCGAACGCCGTGCTGCAGTGGCTGATCAGGATACGGCCGGTGAGCCGGCTCGGGCCGATGCCATCGGTCGCGGCGCGCTGCAGAAGCGTTTCAACGTGCTCAGGGCAGTAGTACAGCTCCCACGCGCGGTCGAAGATCTTCTGGAACTCGGCATCTGACATGCGGGGATGCCGAAACGTGACGTACTGCCCGTTGTAGCGGTTCAGGTCAGGTTCCATCCACGCGCCGCGCGTGAGGAGGTCCATGTGGTCGCGCGAGCCGGGGATTGGTGTGAGGCAGTGGAAGATGATGACGTCGAGCGGCAGGTCGCGTTTGATGGTCTCGATATCACGGGTAATGCTTTCAGGCGTGTCGGCGGGGAACCCCAGGATGTAGCCGCCGATGGTTGTCACCCCGTGGTCGCGCCAGCACTGGAGCATGGCCTTGTACTCGTCGATACGGTTCTGTTTCTTGTTCGCGGCAATCAGGTTCTCCGGATTGATGCTTTCGATGCCGATGAACACATAGCGGCAGCCGGCCCGGGCCGACTTCTCGACGAAACCGGCGATCTTGTAGGCCTGAACGTCCACCTGGATGCCGAACTTGACGGCCAGTCCCTCCTTTTCCCGCAACATCGTCAGGCGGTCGAGAATAGCTTCCCAGTGGGGATTGCGCGCGAAATTGTCGTCGGTGAAGAAGAAGCGGCGGATGTTGCGGCCTCGGTTTCGCGGGATACTGGCGCGCACCAACCGTTCCACGTCGTCGGCGGTGCGATAGCGGGGGTGGCGTCCCTGCACGTTGATGACGGAGCAGAAGCTGCAGTCGAACGGGCAGCCGCGGCTGAGGTCCGCCGTAACCTCGGGTGAGACGACGTGCTTGAACATCCGCTCCGGCAACTGCGGAAGCGGTTGCCCTCCCATGGCCGGAAGGTCCCCAAGGTAGTTGTAGACCGGTTTGAGCCGGTCGTGGTATGCATCGGCGAAGAGAGTTCCCAGGCGGCCTTCTGCTTCGCCCGCGAACAGGGTGATCCCCAGGGCGAGGGCTTCCTTCAGATCGGATGTCATCTCAGGGATCATGGCCAGCATGCCGCTGACATGGAACCCACCAATCACCACCGGAATGCCGGCCTGGCGGAACTGACGACCGATGTCCACGGCGCGCGGGAACTGGTTCGTTTGGACGCCCACCAGGCAGACCAGGCCGTGACCGCCGCAGTGCTGGATGTGACGGACGATGCGCGATACTTGAAGGGGTGCATTGCCTTCGTCGTGGACGTCCGCGAGGATTTCGACCTCCGGGCCAAGGCTGCGCCGTGCCGCTTCGTCCTGCGTCAGGCCGTGGAGGCAAGCGAGGGTGTTCGACACGTAGGCGGACTTCCACCACTGGATGACGTAACCGTCGTCATCGTAGCGGGATGGGCGAATCAGTTCGACGCAGAATGTCTTCGACGCGCGGACGCTAGGTTGGTCGTCGGGCATTTACACTTCCCATTGCGGTCCGGACCGGCCGGGACCGTGGACACGAGTTTAGAATCATACGCCGCGCAGCTCTAAATGCAAGAGCGTGGGAGTGTGGTTTTTCGTGGAGAGTATTGGATTCGGCTCCTGGCCGTGCCCTGCCTACCAACACTGAGAACCGGGTGGGTCTCCCTGATCGCGGTGTGCCGCAGCGCCGGGTGATGGTCGCCCGGTCTTGCGTTCGAACGTGTCCGGCGTATCTTGCTGCCACGAGGGGGCCGGTGAGCATGGGAGGCGATGGCGACGTTGGCGCGGTCGGAACGGCCGTGGTTCTCTGTCGAGGTGGTGATGCCTGAACTGGAGTCATTGGGATCGGTGCCGTTCGCGGTGGTGGCGGTCGTGCTGCTGCTGACGGCCGCTGCTGGCCTGGGCGGCCTGATGCTGCCACGTCTCGCGGGGGAGGGCGTGCGCCGATGCGATGTGGCGCTGTTGCAGGTCGTCGTTGGGCTGAATCTGGTGGGTCTGCTTGGGTTGGCGCTGGGCGTGACCGGTGGGTTGGCGTCGGGACGCTCCGTGTGGCTACTGGGAGGGGGAAGTCTACTGTTGGCAGCCGCGGTGTGGCGCCGCCGCAGATCGTCGGTCTCGCCGACGCATGGGCGACGGCTCGGCCAAGCACCGGGCCTGCTGTGGCTGGGGTTTGTCGTGCTGGCGGGGATTACACTCGGCCCGGCCTTGTGTTGCCCAACCGGCTGGGATGAACAGGTCTATCACTGCGTTCTGCCGCGCCGGTGGCTGGCGGAGGGGTGGCCGGCCGTTTACCTGGATCTGCCCTACTCGGGGTTCCCGTCTCTCGGAGAGATCCTGTTCTGGCTCATGGCGCCGATCGACAGCGTCATTGCCCCGCGTCTGCTGGTTTGGGTGTGCTGGGTGCTGGGGTTGGTCTGTCTCTACCGCGTGCTGCGCCGGCGGCTGGCATCGCCAGCGGCTGGCATTCTGACCTTCGCGTTTGTACTCAACGACACCGTGCTGTTGATCTGCGCCGACTGCTACGTGGAGACCGTCTTGCTGATGAACGTCGCCGGCATTCTGCTCGCCGTCGAGTTGCCGCGCCGGCGTGCCCCCGATGCCTGGGCGCGCTGGGGGCGTGCGGCGGGTCTGGGTGTGATGGCGGGGGGGGCGGCGGCCGTCAAGTTGACCGGGTGTGCGGTCCTCGCGGTGCCGTGTTTGTGGTACCTGGGTGAGGCCTGGCGTGACCGGCAGCGCTGGCGGGCGGTGGTCGGACCGATGGCGCTGTCGGTGGGAATTGCCGTGGCTGTAGGTCTCCCGTTTTACCTGCGTTCATGGTTGGCGACGGGAAACCCGTTCTACCCGTACCTGTGCGAGTGGTTCACGGACGACCCTGGCGGCATCGAGATGAGCCGGTTCCACCATGCGATCGGAGGGTTTGTCTACGGCGTGAAGAGCGTGGCGGCGTTTGTCGCCGCGCCACTTCTGTTGGCGTTCCGATCGAATAACTACGACGGCGAGTTTGGGTGGCAATTGCTGGCGCTGGTGGTCTTTGCGGTCGTGGCGGTGGGGTCGGCGGGGCGTGAACGCGTGCGCCGGGTCGTGCTGTGGCCGGCCGCAGTCACCGTTTGGCTGTACGTTTTCTGGTTTGTGACCGCGCAGCAGGCGCGGTTCGCGGTGTCCGCACTGCTGGCCTTCATGCTCGTTGCGGCCGCTGGACTGCAGTTGCTGCGCGGTTGGGGGCGGCGCATCGCCCTGGGGGTCGTCGTCATGGCGGCTCTGGCCAGCGCGCCCTGGTACCGTTCCGGATACTACTGGTATTCCTGGCTTTGTGTCGCTGGTCGAGTGAGTCGAACCGATTATGTGCACACGGCGACCAGTGGTGTGTACCTGCCGCTGGTGCAGGCGGTCACGGAGCGGACGCCGCCGGACGCGCGGTTGCTGCTGCTGCTCGAACACCGGAGCTTGTATCTGCCGCGTTGGTCTCGGATCGGTACGCCGCTGTTCCAGGAGGCCTTCTTCGCTCCCGTCAGCGGGTTTACGGATGTGGAGTCGGTCATGAACGTGTTGCTGAAGAACAGTTTTACACACGTCGTTCTGGCCAAGGCCCCGGCCGGTCCGGACCAGGCGCCGGGCGCGACGGAGCAGCGTCAGTCGTTCGTGCAGGCCATCGGTCGGTGCGCGCAGTCGGGGCGTCTGCACCTCGTGTGGGAGTCGAAGGAGTACGCGCTGCTGGAGGTGCGCAGGTGAGGAGGCTGGGGCAAGGGGCAAGGGGACAATCAGTGTTCGGTGTTAGGGGAAGCCCCCCCCCGACACCCGACACCCGTTCCAGGAGCCGTGGCGTCAGAAACAGCGGTGGCAGACCGGAGCAGGTGGCAAGCGGAAGCCAGGACTTGGCCTCAGGTTTCAGCGCGTCCGATACTCGCCCGGGGTACAGTGGAAGAAGCGGCGGAACAGGTGGTGGAAGTGGCTCTGGTCGAAGAATCCCCAGCGTTCCGCGACGGCCTTGACCGGCAGGCGCGTGGTCTGCAGGTCCTGCGCGGCGCCGGCCGTGCGCGCCTTGAGCGTGAACTGGTGGAACCCGCAGTTCATGACGGCGCGGAAGACCTGGCAGAACCGGCTGCGACCCAGGCCGCATGCCTCAGCCGCTTCCTCCACGGAAACCGGGTCGTTGACGCGCTGCCGAAGCAACTCCACTGCCGGCAGCACCCGCAGGTACTCCTCGTGAGACCGCGAGAATTCGTCCGCGGTTGACGTGCGCGTCTCCGCGGTGAGCGTCAGAATCAGTTCGTGGATCTTCAGCCACCCCATGGTCTTAGCGCCGAAGCTGGGCTGTGTCGCGACCTCGCGTAGGCGCCAGCCGATGTTTAGAACGGTTTGGCGTGTGGATTCCTGCTCACCGTACGGACGCAGTTCAGGGCGCACCATGAAGGGCGTCAGCCAACTGAAGTCGTCCAAGGCTCGGAACGCGCACAGGTCTTCCATGCGGACATTGACCACGATCAGCTTTGTCGGGGCCTCGCAGACACGGCTGGCGTGCGGTTCCCAGCAGGACGCCCACCAGACCTGCCCCGGAGAGCAAAGGCGCTGGAAATCTCGGTACCGCATGTCGATTTGGCCCTCCAGCACGATGCCGAACTGCAGAGCGTAGTGCATGTCGCCGCCGTACCGGCCGGACGCCTTCTGGATGTCCTGCACCAGGATGTCGTACGGATTGGCCGGCGAGAGGTGGTCGTGGGTGGCTTTGACGATGTTCTGAAAGGCGTCCATCGGATTTTCCTACAAACATATTGGAAAACATGCCAGAGAAGGATTGCTTTTCTATACAATCTCCGGGTGTAAGTTTCAAACAACGGCAGGAAGTATCCCGCCGCCACGGAGGACGGTGGCCGGTATCGAAGACGTCGATGATCTCGAAGATATCGAAGCCGAAACAAACAGGTGCAGACCTCAAGGAGGATCGAACCATGGCGAAGTACCGCGTGGGTGTTTTCGGGCTGAAGATGGGCGCCGGTTGGGCGCGTGCGGTGCATGCGAACCCCGCCACTGAGTTGAGCGTTGTGTACGACAAGTACTACGCGGAGAACGCGTCGATCGACAAGCCCTTTTTCTCGGGCAGTGGTGCCGTGATCGCGAAAACGGAGCAGGAGATCTACACGGCCGGCCTGGATATTGTTATTGTGGCGAGTCCGGATCCGTGGCACGTCGAGCAGAGCGTGAAGGCGCTGAAAGCCGGGAGCCACGTGATCTGTGAGAAGCCGCTGGCCCCGACGGTTGCCGACTGCAAGAAGATCATTGCGGCGGTCAAGGCGACGGGGAGGTTCTTCATGACCGGGCAGGTGTGCCGGTACGCGCCGGGCTTCATCATGGCAAAGAAGTTCGTGGACGAGGGTCGGATTGGCGACATTGCGTTCATTGAGAGCGAGTATGCTCACGACTACGAGCACGCGCAGGGTTACCGCGGTTGGCGCAAAGACCCGAAGATCAAGCGCGAGGGGTTTATCGGCGGCGGTTGCCATGCCATGGATCTGATCCGCTGGATCGTCGGCGATCCGGTCGAGGTGTTCGGATTCACCAACAAGAAGCTCCTGCCGGACTGGCCCACGGCGGACACCGGAGTGGCCGTCTGCAAGTTCGGGAACGGCGTCATTGGCAAAGTTTTCGTCTCGGTCGGCGTGAAGCGGCCCTACACCATGCGTACGGTGATCTGCGGGACCGGCGGGACGATTGTGTGTGACAACACGCGCCCGTTCATTGAGGTGTTCGAGAACAAGTTCCGCAGCCACACGGGCACGCAGTTTACGCAGGTTCCGGTCAATATTGCCAACCACAACGTGGCAGCCGAAGTGGCGGAGTTCATCAGCTACTTGGACCGCAAGGAACAGAGTCCAACCGACGTCTACGAGGGGACCAGGACGGTCGCGTTTGGCGAGGCGGTTTTGAGATCCGCCGCGACCGGGAAGGCGGTAAAGTTCGCGGACGTCTATAGCCGCTGATCTCTCCGGTCCGGCGTGGCGGCATCCGCCTGTTGCGTTGCCGTAAGCGGCCCGTTTGCCGCAAGGTCGCGGGCGTCGACGTAGGCGGCGCGGAAGAATTCGGCCCAGGCGCGGGTCAGAAGGATCTGTTTCTTCGGGTCACGCAGTTCGGCGGCAACGGCTTCAGCCTCGTGGTGCGCGAACGGGAGTTTGCCGAGACTGGCCATGGCGTCGGGGAGCCGTTCCGGGCCGCCGTTGGCGATGATGGCTTGCCACGCTTCGCGCAGTTCGGGGTGGCAGTCGATGGCCATGACGCGAATCAGGACCCGGATAAGGCCGAAGAGCCGACCGGTCCACGGTGCCTGGTAGGCAAACTGCCCCGCCAGAACGAACGGCTCGGCATTCGGGTCGGACATGTTGGCCTTGTCTGCCGGTGTGTAGAGATCACGTCGGATGGGCAGGCGGCGCAATGCGTAGTGTTCCGGCCCGCCGGGCGTGCCGGGGCGGTAGTTCCACAGTTGCTGACCTTCTCGGGACAGGACGAAATCGATGAAGGCCTTGGCCGCCTCGGCATGTGGGGCGCCGCGGAACAGGGCGATAGGGTCGGCGGAAATCGACGAACCGCCGGGCGGGGTGATGTAGCGCATGATTTCGCGGTCTGTCTCGGCCTGGGCCCATTCGGCCTGGGCGCGTCCGTAGAAGTCGATGCACATGCCTGCGGCGGCATCGCCCTGGCTGACGTCGACCGGGACCCGGCCCGCCGCGAAGGTGAAGTAGCGGGCGTTGGCCGAGATCCTGCGGATCAGCAGCATGGCGTTGTGCCAGCCACGATCGAGTCCCTCCGTGTCTTTTCCGAGGGGAACCGCTTCGGTTCCCGCCTGACAGGTCCTTGCGGTCCGCGCCATCTGCTGCTGGATCAGCATTTCAAAGCACTTGTTGATGGACCCGCTCTTTGATGGATCCGCGACGCCGATCTGGCCGAGGAACCATGGCTCCCCCAGATCGTTCCATTGGGTGGGGGTGGCCCCGCCCGGATGGATCTCGTTGAGCCGGTCCATGTTGTAGCAAATGCCGAACGCGGCCAGGCAGGTGCCGTAGTAGCGGTCGTCGGTGTCATACCAGGTTTCACCGCTGACTTGTCGAGTGAGGCACGGCTCGTCACCGGTGAACAAATCCGGGTGGCGCGTGCGGAAACCGCAGGGCACGAGAATCCCTTCGCTGGCGAGGCTGCGGGCGTCGAATTCGCCGCCGCCGAAGAGCAGATCGACCCCAATGCTGACGTCGCTCTGGAGGAACGCCTGGCGTGCGGCCCAGGCATTGGACGGCGCCGATGCAGCGGTGAGTTTGCGGTCGAGGAATGCGGCCTGGGTGGTGGCGCCCCACGGTTTGCCTTGGCTCGTCCACCAGTGGCGGAAGTTTGCGGTGTAGGCACTGCGGACGTAGCGGACGATTTCGCTGGTTCCGCCCGGAGTGCGCCAGTCGATGTCGATGTCGCGTCCCAGGCGGGTTTTGGCGAAGCGCTGAAAGGCGCGTTCGAACTCGTACCGGATCGCCTCGTTGTGGGGGGTGACGATAACCAGTTGGTCGGTCCCCGACGGGTTCAGCACTGCCGTGTCACGGAGCAGAACGGGGATCAGGATGATGAGCAGCAGAGGCGCGGCCGCGGTGAGGGTCTTGCGGAGCATGGCGGTTGCCTCCCTGAGTGGCCGTTGCTCAGTATCAGTAAGAACTCAAGCCGGCTGTAGGTGGATAGGCTGTAGGCAAGAATCACGCCTCAGGCCACGTGACGCTCGGAGCGCCTGAATGGGCCGTATTCCTACCTGATTGGGAGACCGCGGAGCCATGTTCGAGGCTCGGGAATCTACGGCCTAACAGTTTCTGTTCCCCGATCGACCTACAGCCTATAGCCTAGACACCTACAGCCTAGGGCAACCTGCATTCGTTGCCAGCATCACGAATGGAAGGACATCAGCGCTAATATGCCGCGATACAACCATCGCGCCAGTACCGCAGACCACTGGAAGACCAGCCCCCCGGCAGGAGACAGGAACAACACGGCGATCACGACGATGCTGATGAACCCGAGCGTGTCCATCGAGAGGCGACGGAGTTGCGGTATGCACCAGGAGTAGAGTTCCCATCCGTCGAACATGGGGACCGGCAGCATATTGAAAAGGAAGAGAAAGCAGTTGGCCATGATTCCGATGCTGAATAACTCGCGGAAAGGGCCCAACGCTGGGAGGTTGCCGGTGACGGAAATGGTGGCGGTCAGAATCGCGAAGAGCACCGCGAGGGCCAGGTTCATGCCTGGTCCGGAACTCGACACCAGGAGTCCGCTGTAGGAGCGGCGCAGGTTGCGTGGATTGACAGGTACGGCGCCCCAGGCCACCCCGAGGACGACCAAGCAGATCAGAGACTGCAGCCCCATGACCTTGAGGGGGTTCAGGGTCAAATAGCCTTGGTGGCTGGCGGTGTCATCGCCTTGTGTTCTGGCCGTCCAGGCGTGCGCAGCCTCATGCATACACACGGAAAAAGCCACCATGATGATCCACATCAGGTAGAATGCAGGGTCGCTCGACAGTTTCTGGATGAACAGCATGATGTACGAAGGTTTCGCCGTCTGACCGCGGGGCGGGCGGAGTCCCCCGTGGTCTCAGGTGTTAGGGTTCTCAGGGTTTCGGGAGCACAGGGGCAAGCCACAGATGCGAGTATGGACATTGCCGTACCCGGAAACGGCTGCCCCGTCGGGCATGGGCTTCCCGCGTGTTCTTAACGGATTCGTGGCGGTCTCTCGCCCGTGACCAAGGCGTGCGGCTGCCGGTCTCAACATAGCGTTTGAGCGGGGAAAATCTACGCGGCATCCGGCGGAGGTATCTCGATGCCGACCACGGCAATACGGGCGCGGTTACACGCGTCGAGGACGGCTTCTCGATCGAGGAGCAGAGTCTTGTGTGCTTGGACCGCAAGGACTTTGGCCTGGGCTGCCAGGAGGGACTCGACGGTCCCCATGCCGATGCAGGGCACATCGAAACGCATGTCGTGAAAGTCCATGGCCACTTTCACGACCGTCACGCCGCCGTGGCCGAGTTCGCCGCCACGGCGAATGGCTTTGTCGGTGCCCTCGAAGGCTTCCACGGCCAGGACGGTGCCGTGTTTAATGACCACCGTCTGCCCGATGTTGAGGCGACTGGTTTCACGCGCGACGCGGAGCCCGAGCTCAATGTCGAGGCGCTGGCTGCGGCTGGGTCGGACACGGCCGAGAACGCCGGGAGTCGCCAGGTGGTTCCGCATCAGCACCGTCGAGGGCAGAACATGGATATCGTGTCGCTCCAGTTCGTCGGCAACGGCGGTGAACAGCGTCTGCGCGTTGCGTTCCCGTAGCCGGCTGAGCAGGAGCAGGGCGCGGAGGTCAGGGCGGATGCCGGTGAAAAGGCGCCCGGGCTTGATCTGGCCGACGCAGATCACATGCCGGATGTCCTGGCGTTTGAGGCAGCGTATGGCCTTGCTGAGTTGCCCGGGGTAGACCCAATCCACATGGTCGGCGAGTGACTCGATTTCAGGCCGTGTGTCGTTCTGCATGGCCAGGACGCCGAGATAGGGGACATTGGCGTGGCGGGCCTCACGACAGACCAGGAGGGGCAAGTCTCCGCGTCCCGCGATGACTCCGATGCGGGCGTTTGCCGGCAGTTCAGGCAGTTCGGGCATCCGACGGTCGTCCTCGCGATTTGCGGCCCTATCGCCCTGCCAGGGTGGTGGGGGGATGCTGGGTTCACCCGCACTGGTCGAAAATTACCCTCGGGTGCGGGTGTTGCAAACCGCCGGACTGAGGCTATTTTCTGAAAAGTGTGTGAGGTAGGAGTCGAAGGGGTCAGGGTGACGAAGGCTGAAGCAAGGATGGTTTCCCATGGGCTCGGTAAAGAAGAAGCGGTTGAAGAAGATCTCGAAGCACAAGCGCAAGAAGCAGCTTAAGGCCATGCGGCACAAGAAGTAACCGCAGAAGGTCTGGCTGAAAAAAGCATGTCGGTACGGGCAAAAGTCGGGCTGATCGCCCTCTTATTGTGCTGTGGCCTGTTGCGGTGCGTTGCGGCGGAGGGAGAACCGCCGCGGCGGCCCGAGACCCCAGCCGACCTGCAGCTTACGCCGGAAGAAGCCGCTCGCAGCGATGCGCTGAGCAACTTTGCCTGGGGTGTATATCGTCAGTTGGAAGGCCCCCAGGAAGCTGCGGCTTTCCTCAAGTACTACGAGGAAGCCCTGCGGTTGGCGCCGGACTCGGATCTGGCGCTCGAGCACCTGGTGGCTCCTCTGATGGTCGAACGCAAGTTCGACGAGATCGTCCGGATTCTCACCCCGATTGCTGACGCAAATCCCTCCTGCATTTCTATCCAAATTCTTCTGGCGGAGGCGCTTGGCGCCCAAGACAAGCCGGCCGAAGCGCGCTCACGTTTGGAACGGTTGATGCGCGGCCAGAAGACCTGGGAACCGGCGCTGTTTCGGGAACTCTACGTCGCCTACTGGCGTGAGAAGCGGGACGACGATGTTATGGCGCTGCTGCGGCGGACGCGACGGCGATTTGGGGATCACTTTGTCATCGAACATGCGGCGGCTCTGTTCTTCAACGCCTTGGCGCAGAGGGAGGCCAAAGCAGGGGGGGCGGCGCGAAAGCAGGTGGGTTTGGAGCGTCAGACCCTGGCGTATGCACGGCGCGCCGTCGTACTGGCGGCCGACGCGGACCGGGAGGAAGATGTCGAGAGCCTGGCCGCATTGCTGCACGACCGGGAGCAATGGCAGGACTTAGTCGATCTGCTGCAGGCCGTTGGCACCATGGGCGAGTTGTACACGCCCGAAATGGCGTTGATGTTGGCGACCGGGTTGGACCAACTGGGGCGACGCGCCGAGGCGATGCAGGTTCTGCAGGGCGTGGCGCAGCCCGAGGTTATGCGGCCCGATTTATTCCCGGAGATCGCGCGCCTCTACGCGACGTTTGACCAATTGGAGATGGCGGCCAGTTTCTTTGAGAGTTCGATGTCGGCGTTTCCGCGTTCGTTGCCGATCAAACTGCGCTTGGGCTACGTCTTGTTGCGTCTGAACCGTGCCGAGCGTGTACTCGAAATCCTGCCGGACGCGGACGAGGCGGAGAGTCGGAAGATGCCTCCGGAGGTTCACTACCTGCGCAGTCACGCCCTCAAGGAACTGGGACGGCTGGAAGAGGCCGCCAGGGCGCTGGGCAAGGCGGAGGCGGCAGCACTGGCCGTGGGGGACAAGAATTTTCTCAGCGTCCATTTCCACCTGTACTATGCAGCGTTATGCGAGGACTTGGGGTACACGGACCGTGCGTTGGAGCGGGCGCGCAAGGCGCTTGAGCTCGACCCGACCAGCACCGATGCGGCGAACTTCCTCGGGTACGTACTGGCCGATCACAGTCGCGACTTGCCGGAGGCGGAGAAGTGGATCCGGATGGCTGTCCAGGCTGACCCCGAGAATTTTGCGTTTCTCGACAGCTTGGCGTGGGTGTACTACCGGCAGGGCCAGTATGCCCCTGCCTTGGTTGAGATCAACAAGGCGCTGCGCCTGTCGGGTGCGGAGCCTGACCCGGTGATTTTGGATCACGCGGGGGATATCCATGCGGCCAATGGTTTCACGCTTCTTGCTGAGCAATACTGGCGTCGCGCGCTTGGCAGCGGCGCGAAAGCGACGGACAAGGTGCGCATTCTGGAGAAGTTGCGTCAGCTTTCCCTGCCGGCTGGGGCCACGGCCAGCCCCGTGGCGGGCGGGGAACGGGAACCGCTGCTGTTGCCGAGAACGGGTCCGGCATCATGAACGAGCAATTGCTACTGAGCAACATTCGCAGCGTCCTCATCCGCCAGGAGGAGACGATTATCTTTGCGCTCATCGAACGGGCGCAGTTTCGGCGGAACCCGGTGGCCTACCAGGCGGGGGCGTTGCGGGAGGCCATTGGCGAGGAGAGCATTGTCGGGTACATGTTGCGCGAGACTGAGAAGACGCACGCACGCATGCGCCGCTATCTCAGCCCCGATGAACACCCGTTCTACGTCGGCCTTCCCGCCCCGGTGCTGCCGCCGTTGCGCATGGACGAGAATCCACTGCGGCCCAACCAGATCAACATCAATCCGAACATTCGCACCACCTACGAGCAGGAAGTGGTGCCGTATATTTGCGCTTCGGGTGACGACGGGCAGTACGGATCCACGGCGGTTTGCGACGTGCAGAGCCTGCAGTCGCTGTCGCGCCGGATTCACTATGGGAAGTTTGTGGCCGAGAGCAAGTACAGGATGCAGCCCGCGCGTTACGACGCGGCGATTGCCGCGGGGGACCGGGAGGCGCTGACGCGCGAGATTACAGACGCCGAGGTTGAAACCCACGTCCTTGAACGTGTGCGGCTCAAGTCGCAGACCTACGGTCAGGACACTGGCGGAGACGCGACCCAGTCCAAGATCGACCCTGAACGGGTGGTCGACGTGTACGCCCGCTGGATCATTCCCCTTACCAAGGAAGTGCAGGTTCTGTACCTGCTGGCCAGAAATGAGCGTCAGTAACAGCGGACGCGAGGGGCGGGGACGGGGCGGCGCGGATCTCTTCGATCACGCACGGGAGCAATTCCTGGCAGGCGAGCAACCCCTGGCGGCGCGTCTGCGGCCGCGGACTCTCGACGAATTTGTCGGCCAGGAGCACATTCTGGCCCCCGGGCGGCTCCTGCGTCGCGCCATTCAGGCCGACCAGATTTCTTCCCTGATTTTCTACGGTCCCCCCGGCACGGGCAAGACGACCATGGCCAGCGTGATCGCGAACACGACACGGAGCCATTTTGTCGTCCTCAATGCGGTGCTGAGCGGCGTGCAGGACGTGCGCGCCGTTTCGGAGGCGGCCAATGAACGGCTGGGACAGCATGGGCAGCGGACGATCCTGTTTGTGGACGAGGTGCATCGCTGGAACAAGGCGCAGCAGGACGCGCTTCTGCCGTGGGTCGAGAACGGCACTGTGATCATGATTGGTGCCACGACGGAGAACCCGTACTTCACGGTCAACCGGGCACTGGTCAGCCGCAGTCGCATTTTTCAGCTCAAACCGCTCACCGAGGCGGACCTGCGGCAGGTTGCCGCGCGGGCGCTGGCGGACCGGGAGCGTGGGTTTGGCGAGTTGCATGTGAAGCTGGCGGAAGACGCGCTGTCGCACTTGGTTTCCGTTGCCAACGGCGACGCCCGGGCCATGTTGAACGCGCTGGAACTCGCGGTGGGGACGACGACGCCCGGTCCGGACGGGACCGTGTACATCGACATGTCGGTGGCGGAGGAAAGTATCCAGCGCCGGGCCGTGCTCTACGACAAGGAGGGAGACTGCCATTTCGATACCATCAGTGCGTTCATCAAGTCGCTGCGCGGTTCTGATCCTGACGCTGCTGTCTACTGGCTCGCCAAGATGGTTTACGCCGGCGAAGACCCGCGGTTTCTGTTCCGGCGCATGCTGATTTTCTGCGGTGAGGACATTGGTTTGGCCGACCCGCAGGCACTCGTCGTGACCGAGAGTGCCGCGGCGGCGTTTGACCGGGTCGGCATGCCGGAGGGGCGTTACCATCTGGCCATGGCGGCGCTGTACTTGGCCACCGCGCCCAAGTCGAACTCCGTATTTGCCTTCTTCGATGCGCTGGCGGCCGTGGAGAAGGAGCAGGAAGGGGAGGTCCCGAGCCACTTGCGCGACGCCAGTCGCGACAAGGAGGGGTTCGGGCACGGCGCCGGATACCTGTACCCTCACGCTTACCGCGATCACTGGGTCGCGCAGCAGTACCTGCCGGACAGCCTTCAGGGCAAGGTGTTTTATCAGCCGGGAGCGATGGGGTACGAACGGAGCGTTGCCCTGGACGTGCAGCGCCGGCGAGAAGCGCAACTTGCCGCTGCCGTGGACCCGGACGTGGCGGGGGCGCCGCCGGAGATCCTGACGTTCTCGCCGCAGGAACGGAGTTTCGAGCGTTGGCTGACGCGAACGATCAGTGCCGCCGGCGACGCGCTGGCCGTTGCGCGCGAGGCGGTTTTCGAGGGAACCGCGTGGCCTCGGCATGCGGTGATTCTGGACCTTCGGGCCGACACCGGCCTACTGACCTGGGAGGCGCTTCGGCGTGTTCCCGAGGGCGGGGTGTGGGCTCTGGCAACAAACCCGACGACCGCTGCTGCGTTGACCGAGCAGGCCGTCCAGTGTCCGGACTTGCGCAGGCCGCAGGTCGTGACGGGGGCGGTGCGCGACTTGCGGCGCCTGTTGCAGGCGGCCGGAGCAGGGGAGGTCCGGTTTGACGGGGTCGTAGGGCGGAACGCGTTGCTGAATGAAGAGGACCGACCGGCGGCTTTGCTGGAAGTGGCTGGAGTTCTGGCGCGGGGCGGCGTCTTGTCGCTGGCCGAAGCCGTGCCACGTCACAGCCAGAGGCCGTCGCGCCTGGTTGACCTGGCCGGGTTCGACGGAGCGCTCCGAGAGCGTCTGCTCGAGGCTGAAGAGACGATCTACCACGATGCCTTGGATGCGATGGTTAACTGGGATGAACGTGATCTGGTGCGTTGGGCGCAGGCGGTTGGTTTGGAGCGCTGTACCGTAACGTTGCGGCAACAGGCGCTGCAGCAAACCGTCACACAGCGTCTGCTGGACCGCTGGTTCGGCTCAGGCTCCGAACGCGCTCGCCCGTCCTACGCGCAGCGTTTGGCGCAGCGACTCAGTCCGGACGAGGTCGAGAAAGTCCGGCATTTCTATACGGGGGCGCTGCTGGGTCGCACCGTTCCCTGGCAGTCGACGGTGGCGCAGTTCCAGGCATACGCTTCAACTTAGAGTTTTTCCTGGAGGCTCATTCATGTCAGGCCCCTATCCACCGATCGGAACACGCGTGGAGGAACTGGATACGCCGGCGCTGCTGCTGGACCTCGACGCGCTGGAGCGGAATCTGCGGCGCATGGCGGACTTGATGATGCGGTTTGGCATGGCGCTGCGACCGCACGTGAAGACGCACAAGTGCTCGATCATCGGCCAGCTCCAGATGCAGGCGGGTGCGATCGGCCTGACGTGCGCGAAACTCGGCGAGGCCGAGGTGATGGCGGACGCGGGACTGCGTCACCTGTTGATCGCGAACCAAGTCGAGGGGCGTATCAAGGTGCAGCGGTTGATTGCGCTGGCGGCCCGCAGTGAGGTGATTGTCGCGGTGGAGAACGTGCGGAATGCGCAGGAGATCGCGGCTGCGGCGACGACCGCGGGTGTGTGCGTGGACGTGATCATCGAGGTGGACACGGGCATGAGCCGCTGCGGGGTTCTGCCGGGGCCGGACACGCTGGCGTTGGCGCAGGCCATCGTGGCCTTGCCCGGGTTGCGGTTCCGCGGCCTGATGGGCTACGAAGGGCACGTTGTGTTGCTGAAGAGCGAGACGGAGCGACGGCGGTTGGCGGAGGAGTCGGTGCAGCGATTGCTGGGCGCGGCCGCGGATCTGCGCGCGGCAGGGCTTGAGGTGGAGATTGTTTCTGCCGGCGGGACGGGTACGACGTTGATCACGGGGCAGGCCAAGGGCATCACTGACATTCAGGCGGGGTCGTATGTCGTCATGGACGCGACCTACCGTCAGGTGCTGCCGGAGTTTGAGAATGCGCTGTTCATACTGGCCTCGGTCATGAGCCGGCGCAACGGCAAGTACGTGGTCCTGGACATGGGCAAGAAGGCGGCGACCGAAGAGTTCGGGCTGCCTGTGCTGCGTGACATGCCGGGGGCGCGGCTGGTCGGGCTTTCCGAGGAGCACGCCAAGGTGGAGTTGACGGACCCGCACGGTCCGCTGCGGATTGGCGACAAGGTGTGGGTGATTCCAAGCCACTGCTGCACGACCATCAACCTGCACGACGAGTACTTCTGTGTGCGCGGCGGGCGGTTGGAGGCGATTTGGCCGATCGATGCGCGGGGGAAGGTTCGGTAGTTTCGGGGTAGGGGATTGTGGGTCGTTGGGGAGGTGGGGTTCCCCCAGGTCGGTTGCATGGCAACGCTTTGCGATCACGGGTTGGTTGAAATCCCGGTCTTGGCGACCTATCTTGCGGTTACCGGCACGGATGCAGCAGGGGGTTACGTGTCCGTCGGCGCCGGACGTGCGAAGAGCTCAATCCTGGTCTTGGGAATCGTGTTTGGCGCGGTGATGGCAGCGTGTGGTCACAGCCGTTGCGCGAAGTGGGCACCATTGTCATGTCGTTGATGTATCTGAGTTCAAGGAAGGAGGGATCTCATGGGCAAGAAGCACAAGAAGCATCATAAAGGCGAGGACAAGGACCCCAAGAAGGCCGCGGGCGAGGAACAGGCCAAGGTCGTGTCGGTCGCCGGAGGTTCGGTCGACGACACTGAGAAGGGTGGCAAGAAGGGGAAGAAGGACAAGAAGAAGGAATCGAAGGTCGCTGCTCAGGAACCGCAACGCGACAAGATGACGACCAAGGACTACGAGTCGGAACTGCGGAAACTGCAGGTTGAGTTGGTCAAGATGCAGGAGTGGGTGAAAGCCAATGTGCTGAAGGTCGTCATTATCTTCGAGGGGCGCGACGCTGCCGGCAAGGGCGGCGCCATCAAGCGGATCACCGAGTCACTGAACCCGCGTGTCTGCCGTGTGGCCGCCTTGGGCACACCCACCGAACGCGAAAAGACGCAGTGGTATTTCCAGCGCTATGTTCCGTACTTGCCGGCGGGCGGCGAGATCGTCGTGTTCGATCGCAGTTGGTACAACCGCGCCGGTGTCGAGCGCGTCATGGGGTTCTGTTCCGAGCCGGAGTACCAGGAATTCCTACGGTCCTGCCCGGAGTTCGAGCGGATGCTGGTGCGTTCGGGCATCATCGTGATCAAGTACTGGTTCTCGATCAGCGATGACGAGCAGGAGCGCCGATTCCAGGCGCGTATCGACGACCCGACGAAGCGGTGGAAGCTCAGCCCGATGGACGTGGCATCGCGCACGCACTGGGTCGAGTACTCGATGGCCAAGGACGCGATGATGGCGCACACGGACATCAAGCAGGCGCCGTGGTACGTCGTCAACGCGGACGACAAGAAACGGGCACGGTTGAACTGCATCGCGCATTTGATCAGCCTCATTCCGTACAAGGACCTGACACCTGAGCCGATCAAGTTACCGCCGTTGCAGGACAAGACCGGCTACGTGCGGCCGCCGATCTCGGACCAGACGTTTGTGCCGGAAGCTTACTGAGGCCGCCTCGGCCCCGCGTGTTCGGGCCTTGGTGTTGATGGCCATGGCGCTGGCGACGAAGGTGAGCGGAATCAAGCGCGCAATCCCGATCGCAACGGGGCGAATGGGGGAGATTAGATCGCCATGATTGTGGGCATCGATCAGGCTGCTGTTGCGTCTGGCGCATGAACCCGCATCACTCCGCCTTGTCCCAGACCGGGCGGTGGCGAACGTGTTCGGCTTTGAAGTCGCCGAGACTGGTCCAGAGCAGCGGTTTGTTGAGGTCCACCTCGGCGACGGCGACGGTGCCGAACTCCTTTGCCTGGGCGGTCACTCTCCCCTCATGGTCGAACACCGCGGAGACCATCCACTCTCTGGAGGCATCCGTGTAGGTGCTGCTGACGACATAGACGTGGTTTTCGCAGGCGCGCGCCGCCGCCAAGAGAGGGTTGCAGCCCCACACCGGCCAGGCGATGACCTCCGCGCCGTTCATGCTCAGTCGCCGCGCCACTTCCGGGAAGAAGCCGTCGTAGCAGATCATCATGCCGACCTTGCCGAACCGCGTCAGGAACACCGGATACTCGTGGCCCGGGGAGACGCCTTTCTGACACTCGTCGCGCGTGAGTGCGACCTTCCGGTACTTGCCTAGCAGTTCTCCGTCGGGTCCGTTCATCGCGGCGGTGTTGTAGATCAGGTGTCCATCGCGCTCGATCAGGCCGGACACGATGTACAAGTTGTGCTGTTTGGCGAGCGCGCCGAAATACTCAGAAGACGGGCCAGGCACGGGTTCAGCCGACCACGCCTTCACGGCGAGGGGAACGGATGACGAGGCTGCTCTTGCCGTCCGGTCCGCCTTTCAGGTCACAGGAGAATTCCGGCCGGATTTCGTCGCGTGGCGAGAATACCGTCCAACCGCAGTCGACGGCAGAGGTCTGTTGCTTGGTCATCGGAAGTCTCCTCAATCGCTGCCTGCAAACCGCGTCGCCATCGTGTCTCGATGGCCGGCACCATGGCGGCCGCCGAATCGATCATCGATGGCGACGACGATTACGACAGTGATCATCTGTTCGTCATTCTTGTCTTGTCCTGAACTTGGTGTCACAAAGGGGGAAGTTGCCCAGTCGCGAGCGGACTTGCAGGTCTGGGGTCGACAAACACGGCCGGACGCACATAGACGGGTTCGCAACTGCTGTTACCCTCCCGGGGCGTGGTTGTCCACGGCCAACCTGGTGTGGCGAGTAGGTGTCGCGCGTCGATGCGCTCGATGGCGTGGACCCGGTTGCGCAGGGCCTCGGGCACGAGCGGTGTGACCGTCGCCGCGTGGGGGCTGACCAGGAAGTGACAGCAACCGGCGGAGTCTTCCAGTTCCTCCGGGGCTAGAACGGTCGCCGCGGCGACCGCTTGAAAGCCGGCAGGCGTGCGGAGGTAGCAGGAGAAGATGACTTGTCCTCGCCGTGCGTCGTGGAGCACGCCGATCCTCTCGCCGGGTTGTGTGATGTCGGTCAACGCCGCGGCGGCGGCCAAACTGCTGGGCAGGCCGCGGTAGAGCGCACCGCTTACAGCGCAGACCCCTTCGATGAACGCAATCCCTACGCGCAACCCGGAGAAACTGCCCGGGCCGGTGCCCACCGTCCAGCGTGGCACGGTGGCGGGGGAAGAGATTCCTGCCCGGGCCAGGAGGTCGAGGAGCCACGGGACCAGGTTGCGATCGCTGTCGCGACCTTGCAGGGGCAGATACCCGTGCTCCACGTCGCCCGTCGGGTTGCGGACGGCAAACGCGGCGCCGCAGGATGTGTCAAGTGCCGCGCAGACTCCGTCGCCGGGCGGAGGCGACGCGACGGGCGTGGGGCAGGGGAAAGAGTTGTCGACGGCGCAGAGCATGCCGTTGCCCAAGAGATTGTTTGCCGCTGGAATCATGGGGATCAGGGGGCGCCTGGGGTTGCGTGCGGGGGGGTGGGTGCGGCCGCGGCCGATCTCAAGGCGATCAGGCGCCGGTAGAATTCTTCGAGGCAGGGCGCGATAAGGTCTGGGCGGAATCGGGCCACTGCGTCCCGGTGGGCCGCCTCGCCCATGGTGCGTCGCCGCTCGGGCGCTCGGATCAGCTCAATCCAGGCGCGGGCCAGTGCCTCCGGATCGCCTTCCGGCACAACCAGCCCCGTCTTGCCGTGCTGTACAATGTCCGGCAGCATGCCGAAATCCGAAACCACCGCAGGTTTTCCCAGCGCCAGTGCTTCTCGCAGCGCCCTGGCCGTGCCGTCAAAACCGGGCATGAGCAGGGAGAAGATATCGAGGCTGGCCAGGGTGTCGGCGTAGTCGGCGAGGCGATACCCGGCGAGGATCACGTGCTGCTGAAGGCCGAGTTGTGCCACGGGTTTGATGACGGTGTCCTCGATTTGGCCGGAGCGGCCGATGACCAGGAACCGGGTCCTGGGTTCTTCGGCCACAACGCGTCGGGCGGCTTCGAGGAACACATCCATGCGGCGGTAGCGCTGGAATCGACCCACGATGCCGATCAGGGGGGCGTCCGGCGCAATACCGAAAACGTGCCGCATGTTCTGGAACTGGCGCGCCGGGTCGTACCGCTCCAGATCGACCGGCATCGGCATCACGCCGATGCGGTCGGGGGGGATGCGAAAACGCCGGATGTACTCCTGGCGGAAACCTTCTGTGAAGACCAGGTATCCGTCGGTGAACCATCGCAGCAGCAGGCGTGCTCCTAGGCTGGGGGTGAGGACGCTGCGGTTGTGCAGGGTGCGGACGAGAACCGGGCGCCTCTTCCCGAGCCGTTTGACGCAAAGTCCGCCCACCGCATGGTCGTGAGACAAGTGCAGATGCACGACGTCGAATGCCTCACGGCGGACGAAGTCGGGCAGTGCGAAGAGGTCATGGAATGTCCCACGCAGGTGTAGGTACCGATCCAGCGCGAACTGCTCGGTGCTGTTCACCCCCATCTCTCGAGCCTTAGTTCCCAAGGTCCTTTCGTCAAACTGTGGTTGGGCACTGTGGGCGAGCAGTACGTGGTGGCCCCGGGCCTGCAAATCCAGGCAGGTGTGGAGGACCGGCTCCGCGGGACCGGTCCATTTCCAGTCGCTGTAGAGGTGAAGGATTCGCATGCTGACCTCGGGGGGGGGCGGTGCCATGTGGCGACCGCACGCCGTCAATCATTGAGCTTGTGTGCCTCTCTGATTTCCCGAGCCTTCTGGCGGGCGTCGGCGGCAGTGGGGATGCCGCTGCTGGCGAGCCGTTCGTACACGCGGGCGGCTTCACGGAATCGCTCGTTGAGAACCAGCAACCGCGCCACGTCATAGCCACTGCGGGCAAAGTAGAACCAGTCGCGCATGCGGCTGCCGCCCTTGCGGTCGCCTTCAAAAGAGTAGACGATGTCGAGGTAGCGCTGAATAGCGGCTTCGGTTTGCCCCATCTTCTCGCCGCACTTTGCCAGGCGGTATTGCGCCAGTTCGCGCAGTTCCGGCGGGGCCACCTGGCTGCTGGCCACCTGCTCGAAGCAGCCGACGGCGAGCTTGAGCTTCTCGGGGTCCTGAGTATCCAGGGAGTAGTACATCTCACCGAGCCGTCCCAGGGCGGACAACCCCAAGGGGCTTTCAGCCGCGAGTTCCTGGGCTTTGAGGAAGTGCGGTATGGCGTCGGCGTACTTGCCTTCCTTGGCCAGCATATCGCCTTGGAGCAGTTCGGCCTGAGCTCTGATTTTGACAGACGCTTCGGGATATTGCTGTGCGAGTTGCTGCAGCAGGGCGCGGGAGTGGACCAGGTCGTCGCGATGGAAGGCGTTCTTGGCGGCTTCATAGAGTGCGGTCGGCGCGTGCGGGGACTGGACGTGTTCGGTTACAATGCGGATGAAGTACTCCTCACTCTTCTCGGGTTTGCCGATGTTGGCATAGTGGTCACCCAGCCACAGGAGCACATCGGTCGCCAGTTCCAACGTTGGGAATTTCTCGAGAAAGAGCTGGCAGTCGGCAAGGGCTGGCTCATAGTCGGCCTGGAAGAAGCGAACGTGGGCTCGCTGGTAGATAGCGTCCGGGTAGAACTTTGAGTCTGAATACTTGTCGATGATCAGGGTCAGCATACGGATGGCCTGGGGGATGTCATCGGCACCCCGGGCGGCTTCATAGGCTTCCATCAGGGCGCAGGGCGCATTGGGGCTGCTGGGATTGCCGGACGCCAGGTCGAACAGCTCTGTCATCGCGACGGCACAATCGCCGGCACTGCGCAGGGCGATCCCCCGTTCGAGTCGGGCGGTCTCACGGAGTTTACTGTTGGGGAACTCATCGAGGAACTGTTTGTAGATTCCGGCGGCATTGGAGAAGAGCTTGGCTTTGGCGCGCGATTGTGCCTGCCGCAGTCTGGCCTCCTCCGCAAACGACGTGCTGGTGTAGTTGTCCGCGACGGCTCCATAGTACAGCGCCGCGTTGGTGAAGCTCTCGACGCGAAACGACGCGTCCCCAGCCAGAAACAACGCTTCAGCCTGTTCCGGCGGGGTCTGCCCGAACTTGGCGGCGCGCGCAAACGCCTGAGCGGCATTCTCATGCTGCTTCACTTCGAGGAAGCACCAACCGCGACTCAGCGCGGCCCGATAGCGCAGGTCGGCCGGGGCTTTCTCGTTGGAGGAAACATCTTCGAAATATTCGCTGGCCGTGACGAAATTCTTGGTGCGCTGGAGCAGTTCGGCTAGTTTCAGGAGCACGGGAATAACCTCTGGGCGGTCCACGTATTCCTTTCTGAAACTCTCCAGGGCGTTGATGGCCAATTCCACCTTGCCCAGCGTGATCATGACTTCCGCGCTCTGCAGCAGGGCGTGGATTCGTTCGTCACGAGTCCCGGCGAGGGCCGTGGCCTGGGGCAAGACGAGCAGCGCATCGTCCAGGCGTCCTGCGTCGACCAATGCGGTCCCCAGCCGTGACGTCACGAGCCACCAGTCCGGATCCGGCCGCAGCGGGCGTTGCGGTTCAACGGTCCTGTAGAGCTTGAACGCTTCATCAATATTGTTCTGGTTTAACAGGATCAGAATCTGGCACAGAACCAGTGCCGGATCCGTTCGGTCCGGATAGCGGGTCCTGACATCGTTGAGGACCTGCGTCGCGCGGTCTATGCTCTTGCGGGCGAGGAAGATCTTGACGAGTCCCACCTGGGCGCGCACGGCACTGTCCACGTCTGGGGATTCATTCAGTAGCCGCATCAAGGCGGTCTCCGCGAGGTCCCACTTCTCGAGCCGCACGTAGGCATCGCCGATCAGGCCGAGGGCCCGGATCCGAAATTCCGGGGTCTGCGCGCTGTCGGCCAGGGGTTGGACTTGGGCTATGGCGGCTTCGATGTCGCCTTTGCCGAGGAGGATGACCGCGCGCCAGTAAACCAAGGCTTCACGCACAGCCCCGTCGGTGAGGTTCTGGGAGTTCTTGGCGTGGAAATCAAGGGCTTGGGCTGCGTCGTCGTAGCGGCGTTCGAGCAGGCAGGACTTCACGAGCAGAATGGTCGCGTCAGCCAAGTCCGGTTCACGGTTTCCGGTTTCCTGTCGGTATTGGAGAAGGAATTGGGTCGCAGCGCTGTAGATACCGTCTTGGAGGGCACGGATTCCCTTCTCTCTGCTGGGGTAGGCAGTGGGTGTCGCCGTGGCAGGGGGTTGTGTGGCAGGTGCGGCGTTCTGGGCCGGTGCAGGGGTTGCTCCCAGCCCCCACAGCAGTGCCACCAGGAGTGCCAGAGCTACTCCTGAGTTTGTCCGGCGGTCGGTCGTGCGCCACGACTCAACCCCCGACGATGCTCTGTTTGCCGTTGTTCCGTACTGCATTGCCCGGCCTGCCAGCGGGCCTGGCCAATTCAGCTTGCTGACGGTGTCGGCCCGCGACACCGTGGGTACATTTCTCCAAACCACTTGAAAGCGGCTACGACACGTCTGCATGGGCCCAAGCCGCCGCGCAGGCGCGCCCCCCCCCGAGTTCCCTGTTCGAAGTACTATACGCGGTCGCAGTCGCCGTGTCGCTCTTGGCCGGGGTGAAATCGTAATGCGTCAGCGTCCCCCGGCTGGCGGACCGGCCGATCATAGGTTGGTGTTACTCGCGCCGGTTCGCGCCGCCGCGGGTCTTGCGCCCGCGGGGCGACGATTGG
>Ga0208961_1000153_pt1 | contig 34660 bp, 20 predicted proteins | sample RifOxyB3_FD_184034 | JGI IMG/M metagenome (GOLD analysis project Ga0208961, IMG submission 184034) | Groundwater microbial communities from Rifle, Colorado - Rifle Oxygen_injection B3 (SPAdes) | ecosystem: Environmental > Aquatic > Deep subsurface > Groundwater | place: Rifle, Colorado, United...
CGGCCCGGTCCCGCGGGTGTCGGAGCGAGCCGCTCCGACCACTCCAGGCGCCAGCCCCGGTCAACCGTCGACCTTATCTCCACCCGCGACTGACGCATTACGAAAACGCGGTGGTCGCGCTTGACACGCATCGGTCCAGCGTGTATTTATATACAAGGTTATACAACCTTATATACTCATGGGATCCTGGGCAAGGTGATCGGGATGGCGAAGAGCAGAACCAGCGCTGCGCCGCTGTACCTGCGGGTCAAGCAGGGGTTGCTGGATCGCGTCCGTTCCGGCAAGTATGCGGCGGGGCAGCAGATTCCGACCACGGCCGAACTCTGCCGGCAGTTTTCGGTCAGTTCGATCACGGTGCGGCGTGCGGTTCAGGAGCTGACGGCGGAGGGCGTTTTGTCCGGTCGGGCGGGGAAGGGTCTGTTTGTCCGCGGCGACGCGGCGCGCAACGGTGATCGTCTGGTCGGTTTGGTGATTCCTGACCTGGCGAGCAACCCGTTCTTCGGCGCCATGCTTCAGGGCATTGAGGCGCGTTTGTCGCCGGCGGGCTATCGCCTGTTGATCGGCATCAGCGGCAACGAGCCGGACCGGGAGTGCGAGGTGGTGCGGGACTTCCTGGGGCGTTCGCTGGACGGCCTGATCATCACGCCGGTGGTGCACCGGCGTGCGCCGGCGACGGTTGAGTTGCTGCGCGAGGCGGTTGCGGCGCGTTTACCGGTCGTGTTCCTGGACCGGCGTTTGCCAAACCTCGCGGCGGACTACGCCGGCTCGAACAATCAGGAGGGCGGCTACCAGGCGACGGCGTACCTGCTTGAACGCGGGCACCGGCGCGTTGGCTTTGTCTATGCGTTGGACGCGAACACGGTGCAGGACCGGTTGCGCGGCTATCGTCAGGCGCTGGCGGATGCCGGCGTGGCGTTCGTTCCGAGTCTGGTCCGAGGCGGTGCCGGTGAGGAACTCGGTTACGACGGTGCGGGGAAGAAGCACGCCTTGGAGTTGCTGCGGGCGGCGGCCGTGCCCACAGCGATCCTCACCTGCAGTGATGCCATTGCTCTGGGCGTGTATGACGCCTGCCGGCAGTTGGGGCTGCGGATTCCGCAGGACGTGTCGGTGATCGGGTACGACGACCTGCCGTACGGGCCGTGGTGCACGCCGGCCCTGACCACCGTGCATCAGTCGCAGTTGCAGATTGGCGAGACGGCGGCGGACCTGCTTCTGGCACGAATCGAGAACCGCGATGCGTGTGCGCGAGAAGTTCTGCTGCAGACGCACCTGGTCGAGCGGGAGTCGTGTGCGACAGTCGAGATCGAGCGGAAGGCGCGGATTGCCTGAGTTCAGGACAATGGAGGCCGGGAACATGCGGACGAGGAATTTCACCCTGATCGAGTTGCTGGTCGTGATCGCCATCATCGGCATTCTGGCGTCGTTGCTGCTGCCATCGCTGACCCAGGCCAAGGAGAAAGCCAAGGCCATCCAATGCATTTCGAACCTCAAGCAGATAAGCCTCGGTAAAGACCAGTACATGGACGACAACAACGAGTACTACCCGTACCCCTGGTTCGACCCGGCTGAGGCTCCACCGCCGGACGTATGCAAGGCGGGCAACATCGCGCCGCAGCAGTTGATCATCGAGTACATCGGTGACGCGGGCATTTTCTTCTGTCCGAGCAATACGGACGCGGTAACGACCTACAACTGGTGGTGCTGGGGCGGGCACGCGCGGTTTGCGGGCGCGACCGCCGGCAACAGCTACATGTTCAGCGAGCACGGCACCTCCCGCGGCCACCGACGACAGCAGACGAAGAAGGCCGAGACGTTTGGGTATGCCGCGGAAGGGCATCTGGCGCCGAACGGCTGGAGTTGGCGCACGCTCGACCCTTTCCGCGGCTTTGCCGCGAACGATTTCTGGAATGTGCGCATCCATTGGAGCCACATGCTGCGCGTCAACATGCTCTTCGGCGACGGACATGCAGGGAGTATTCAGCAACTCGGCGCCGGGATCAAGGAACGGAGCGACCTGGCGAACTGATGCAAGCGCGGAGCCAAGGTTTCAGTGTTCAGGTTTCAGGGTTAGGACGTTTGGGAGGCCGGGTTTGTCCCGCCGGCGACGCGTCAGCCGGACCGCGTGAACGCGGGACCACAAGCCTGCCGCTGTCCTAGGTTCGTAGTCCCGCCTTCAGGCGGTCCGGGTGTGACGCCGCGAGTCCCATCCCGAGACGGCAGAATCGTTGGGCGCCGCGCCCCGAAACCCGAAACATCCATCCCAACCCAAGGAGACCACAAACTATGCTGTCTACGCACCGTGGCCTGACCGTCCTGTTCGCTGCCGCGGTTCTCGGTCTCACTGCGTCTCTCTCGGCCGAGCCGCCGCAGTGGCGCAACCGGGTCGACAACGCCAGTTTCGAGGCCGTGGACACCAGCGGCATTCCGAGCGGGTGGGCCTGGGCCCCGGGCAAGACGCAGGCGCAGGTGAGCGTCGATCGGACCGTGGCCCGGTCGGGCAATTCCTCGCTGAAGATTGTCAATCCCACGCCGCTGGCGCCCAACGTCTTCGCGCGGCTATCCCGGCGCTGCGCCGCAATGCCGAACACCGACTACACGCTGTCCTGCTACGTCAAGTCGGCCGTGGTGGGCAAGATCTGGATCGGTGGCGGTCGCAACTGGGAGTTCCGCTTCCCGTTCCCGGCCGCCGCGCCGGAATGGACGCGCGTGGTCGGCACGTTCCGCACGGAATCAGGCGAGCAGGGCGAATGGTTTACGATCACGATCCTGTGCGAAGACGTGACCGGGGGGGTGTGGATCGACGACGTCATGCTCGAGCCCGGGACGCTCGCGACCGATTTCGTGTTCGACACGCCACTGCCGGCCGGCGACACGGTCCTGGAAGTGCGACCGTACGCCTTGGGGGAGAACCTGTTGGGAAACTCCTCGTTTGAGACGGTGGACGGGAACCGGCCGCGGGGCTGGCTGTTCGACGCGCGCAACACGGATGCGGCGCTGAAGATCGACCAGGCCGTGACACACAGCGGGCAGAGTTCGCTGCTCTTCACCAACGGCACGCCGTTCGGACCGCACGTCTACGCAGCGCTGTTCGCGACCGCTGGCGTGAGCGTGAAGCCGTCGACATCGTACACATTCTCGGCCTACGTGCGCAGTGCGGGGCCGGCGAACGCGTGGTTCGGCGGCGGCAAGGACTGGCGGGTGCGCTGCCACGTTCCCGGCACGGGCGGCGAGTGGCGCCGAGTCAGCCGCAGTTTCGTCACCCAACCGGACGAGACCAGCATGCCGGTGCTGATCGTGACCGAGGCGCCGACCGCCGGGTTCTGGATTGACGATGTGAAGCTGGAGGAAGGTCCGTTGGTGACGCCGTACCTGCCGGAGGGCCAGGCCCAGGCAGCCACGGTCGAGTGGCAACTGCGGCCGCTGAAGCCGACAGAGACACGGCACGGCGCGCTGAACGGGTGGTGGAACCCGACCCGGTATCCGCCGGACTCGACCGTGTTCCTGGCCGGCGGCTTCTGGCTCGACGGGACTCTGACCGTACCCGACGGGGTCGAGGCGACCGGCGTGTCCTGCCGGTTGCTCGACGGCGATGGGAAGGAGCTGGTGAAGCGCGAGGCCCCGTGCGGAATCCGCAAGGGCGTCGGGTTGATCTCGTTCGGGTGCGGACGGCGCGATCTTGACGCTGCGAAGCTCACGGCGGAGTGCGTCGTGACCGGACCGGGCGGGGCCCGGTTGGCCGCGGGGCAAGTGTCGCTGAGTTGTATCGTGCCGGCGCAGTTCGAGGCGAAACTGAAGCGGGTCGACGAACTGCTCGCCGAACTGCGGGCGCGGATCGAGCAGCTTAAGCCGCGCGGCTTGGAGTCGCGCGCGTTGGCGACCACGACCGTGTTGGAGAACTTCACGGCGTGGGCTCGCGAAGACGCGGAGCGCGGCGAGTTCGGTCGCGCCTATGACGCCGCGGTCGACATGGTGGAACTGGGCGAGCGGCGTCTGGTCGAGGCGGACACTGTCCTGGCGGGCACGCACCCGGGGTTTGCGGCGTGGCGCTACGCGACCGGTCCGATCCGGATCGACGGCCCGGCGTTCGTGGCCGACAGTGTCAACTCGACCGATGGCCGGCGCGAGCAGCGCCCGGTGTTCTTCTGCGGCTACGGCCACTTCGGCGCGGTCCGGCGCGACATTGAGAAATTCCCGGCGTACGGCGCGAACATGATCCAGATCGAGTTCGGCCCGAGTAGCGTACTGACGGCTGAGGACCAGTACAGTGACAAGACGATCGACGACTTCCTCAAGGTCTGCGACCGCGCCGCCGCGGTTGGCGTGACGATCAATCTGCTGCTGAGTCCGCACTATTTCCCGGGTTGGGCGTTCCAGAAGTGGCCGCACCTGGCGAACGCGTCGGGCGGGTTTCTGAAGTACGACATCAATGCGCCCGAGGCGCGCATGGTCATCGAGAAGTCGCTGCGCTACGTCATTCCTCGGATCAAGGATCATCCGGCCATCCACAGCCTGTGCATGAGCAACGAGCCGGTGTTCGCCGATATGGAGAAGTCGGAGTTTTGTGCCAAGCTGTGGCGCGACTGGTTGCAGCGCCGGTACGGTGAGATCGGGCGTCTGAACGCGGTATGGGGCACGGCATTCGCGAGTTTCGACGCGGTACCGGTCGAGAAGGATTTCACCGACACTGCGGCGACGTACGACTTCGTCTGTTTCAATCAGGAGCAGTTCGCCGGCTGGCACCGCTGGATGGCTGACATCATTCATGAGATGGCGCCGGCCATGCCGGTGCACGCCAAGATCATGATGATGGCGCACTGGTACCGCAACAACCACGGCATATGGAGCGTCGACCCCGAACTGTTCGGCGACCTCAGCCAGATTCATGGCAACGACTGCTGCAAGTGGTACGTGCAGCCGGCGGCGGGCGACGTGGCGGACCCGAAAGCCTGGGCCAACGGCTGGGTCGGCGAAAACATGGGCTACGACTTCCAGCGCGCGATGGGTGACAAGCCGGTGTTCGACTCGGAGAACCATTTCATCCTCGACCGGTACGTGGACTTTGTCCCGGCCGAGCATCTGTACAACGTCATGTGGCAGGGGGCGGTGCACGGCATGAGCGCTTCGACGTCATGGGTCTGGGAACGGACGTTTGAGGTGTCGCACGACTTCACGGGCAGCATCATGCACCGCCCGGCGTGCACCGAGGCGCAGAACCTGGCATGCCTTGATCTGAACCGTCTTTCACGTGAAGTAACTGCGCTGCAAAGAGTTAAGCCACACATCGTGTTGCTCTCGTCCTTGGCGTCGAACCTCTACGACAAGGACTATGTGCGTGCGTTGCAGGAGGCGTATGTCGCGTTCCTGATGGCCGGCGTGCCGGTCGGGTTTGTGACAGAGCGGCAGTTGGAGCGCTGGAACCAGGGCGGCGAGGTGCCGTACCCGCTGCAGGGCGCGAAATTGCTGGTACTGCCCGGCGTGACGCGCATCTCCGATGCGACGCTGGCAGGGGTAGCGAAGCTCGCCACCGCGGGCGGCACGGTGCTGCGGATCGGGACGTGTTTCACACACGACGAGCACAACCGGTCGCGCCAGGCGGCCGCAACGGTGCCGGGCACGGTTTGGGATCCGGCGAAGCCGCAGGACTTGTGGCCGCGCTGCCGTGCGCTGCTCAAGGAACTCGGCATCGCGCCACCCGTCGAGCTGGTCGACGCGACCGGCAACCCGGTGTGGGGTGTCGAGATGCTGACCACGGAACTGGACGGCAAGCTGCTGGTGAACCTGGCGAACTACCTGCGGATCCCGCAGACGCAGGTGCGGTTGGTGGCGGGCGGGCGCGATGTCGCCGGGCAGGACCTGACCAACCTGCGCCCGCTCAGCGGCCCGTTCACGCTCGCACCGCTGATGCCGATGCTGGCCGCGGTGGATGCGGGACAGTGAGCGCGGGGCACGGGAACGGACCAAACGGACCAAGCGGACACCGAACACGAAGAGCGGAGGATACAGGGCATGCGTGGTCAACTGGGCAGCGTAGGTTGGTTGGCGGTGTGTCTCGGCCTGGCGGCGTGGCTGGGGGCGGGCAGTGCGGGTGCGGTTGCCGGCGAGTACACCGGCATGCCGCCGTTCGTGACCGGCGCGTGTACGCACTTCGGGCAGGGCAAGGGGCTGCTGGACGCGAACTTGTCGCTGTTCACGCAGGCGGGCATCATGGCCATCCGTGACGAGGCGTACTGGGGCGGGGTCGAACAGGAGAAGGGCAAGCTGGTGATGCCCGAGAGTTACCTCACCTACATCGACCGCGCCGTCGCGGCGGGCGTGATGCCGCTGACGATTCTGGACTACGCGAACCGGTTCTACGACGGCGGCGACTACCCGCGCTCGGCCGAAGCTGTCGAGGGGTTTGCGCGGTACTGCGAGTTTGTCGTCACCGCAGGCAAGGGCAAGGTGAGGCTGTACCAGGTCTGGAACGAGTGGGACGGCGGGTGCGGCATGCCGAAGCAGTTCCACGGCAAGGGCGATCCGGAGAGCTATGTGAAGCTGCTGCGGGTGGTCTATCCGCGGATCAAGGCGATCGATCCGGCGGTCATCGTGATCAGCAACTCCGTGTGTCACGGCGACGCGTACCTCGAGTCGTTGATGAAACTCGGCATGCTCGAGTGCTGCGACGTGGTGTCGCTGCATACCTATAACTACAATGGGCTCGACCGGACCCCGGAAGACTGGCTGGTGCGGATGAAAGGCGTTGACGAGATGCTGCGGCGGTACAGCGGCGGCGCGGAAGTGCCGCTCGTCGTGACGGAGATGGGCTGGCCGACGCATGTGCCGCGCGGCGGCACGGATCCGGAAGAGTCGGGGTCGTTCCTGGCCCGGCTCTACCTGCTGGCCCGGACGCTGCCGTACATCAAGGGCATTTGGTGGTATGACTTCCAGGACGACGGCTGGGACCCGGAGGAAAACGAGAACAACTTCGGCATGGTGCGCGCCGACCTGACGCCGAAGCCGTCCTGGTTCGCCATGGCCGGCGTTTCCGAACTGGTCCGGAACGCGGAATTTGTCGAGCGCCTTGATGCCGGCGATCCCAACGTCTGGGTTCTGCGCTATCGTTACGTGGACGGGCGCCAGGCCTTGGCCGTCTGGATCGCGTATCCGGACGACGACTGGCAGGTGGCGCTGCGCAATGCGGCGGCGACGCCTGCGCCGGTCAAGGTGTGGCGGGTCGGCGACCGGGCACTGGATCGCGCCTGGGGGACGCGGCGTTGGTACGAGAAGGGCGCGCCGACCGCGCCGGACACGCTGGAGTTGACCGTGCGCGGCCGGCCGTGGATCATTGAGGGCGACCTGGCCGCTGTCACTGTGGCCGGCCTCACGCGGCGCGAGTTCCCCGAGGCGATGCGGCCGAAGAACGTTGTGCTGCACGTGCCCGGCGGCGCCGGCAGTGCTACGGTGGTGGGGGCGCCGGTGCGCGAGTATGCCATGGGTGATGAACGCAATTGCCGGCGCCTGGTCGAGACGGCACGCAAGGACGTGAGTGACCTGGACGCCTCATTCCATGTCACCTACGACCGCGACCGGTTGATGGTCACCGTGACGGTCACTGACGACGCGTTCTGCCAGACGTTCGCGGGCGAGGACACGTGGAAAGGCGACGGCATCCAGATCGCGTTCCAGGCGTTTGCCGGTGACGACATGCCGCCGTCGACCGCGTACACGGAACTGGATGTGGCGCTGACCGCGACCGGGCCGTTCGTCTACCGACGTCACGCCCAGTCCGGCGCCGAACCCGGCCTGCTGCCGGCCGTGCAACTGCAGGCGAACCGCGACGGGACGCGCGTGGTCTACGAACTGGTTCTGCCCGTGGCCGCGGTGGACTTGCCGCCGCTGGTGCGCGGCACCGTCATCGGCTTCTCGTTGCTCGTCAACGACAATGACGGCGGCGAGCGCAAGGCGTACCTGCACTGGGGCGACGGCATCGGCGGTGGCAAGAACCCGTTGCTGTACAGCATGTTAGGGATGGAGTGAGCGGTGCCGCCGTTGGTAGTGGGCTCGCAGCGTGCGGAACGCAGTGCAGCACCAAGAGCCCATGCGAGGTGGCGCCGTGGGAGCGGGGATGGTGTCTTGCCCGGCGGTCGGCCGCCGGGCTTGCGACACCACTACGAGCGGAGACACTGGTATGACGTGGGGCACAGTTATGAGACGACACAGTCGATGGGACGGAGTCCGTTGTGCGTTTGTCGTCGTTACCATGGCTTTGACAGTGGTTGCTGGTGACGGGACCGCAGTGCAGCTCGGCGACTTCGAGAGCGGTGACGACGGCTGGCGCCTGTCGCTGGGGCGCGAGTTCCCCGGCGCGCACGGCAATGCGGTGCGCGACGACGCGACCGCGGGCGCGGGGCAGTGGGCGCTGCGACTGGACGGCGCGTTCGGCGAGGGCGGAAACTACGTCGCGGCCTGCTGCGACCTGGCGACTCCCGTCGAGGCACAGTCACTGCGCTTCCGGGCGCGCGGCATCAACGTGTCGGCCGTGGTGGTGCGCATTCGCGATGCGACCGGGCAGTGTCATCAGCAGTCGATCGAGTTGCCGGACGTCGACGGGTGGCAGACCGTCGAGGTGCGGGACTTGGCGTCGCGGGGAGGGGGGGGCTTCTGGGGCGGCGCGCAGGATGGCGTCTGGCACGGCCCGGCCCAAGCGGTGGCAATCATCCTGGACGGTGGACGGTTGCGCAGTCCGGCGGTGAAGCGCGGGGTTCTGTGGATCGATGCGGTGGAGTTGATCGGCAAGCCGTGATGCGCAGGACGTTTGTGTCCAGCCTTTAGGGCCTGTCGATTTACCCCTGGGCGCGGCTGATTGCGGAGCTCGCGATACGCTCGCGCTCCAGGCTGAGGGCGATGGTGTGCTCAGAACTCTGGAGCGCGAGCGTATCGCGAGCTCCCAACGGACGTCTCTGACCACTGAATTAACAGGCACTTTAGGCTGTCGGGGTGGCGCATTGCCTCGGAGCAGGTTCGTGCGAAACTCGGCGATCTCTGCGGCGCGTTTTCTCGTCTGAGTACCGCCTTTCAGGCGGAAGTTGCAGCGACGCTTCAGCGAGCGGCCGGGGATCGGCTCGCTGAAGCTCGCCGAAACTTCCGGCTGAAGCCGGGACTCAGGCGCAATGCCGCGGCTTCACCCAGGTATGATCCGCTATGATCGAGCGATATGACGACCGCGAATCAGAGGAGGCAAACCGATGAGGGACTCGATGTGTTGTGGTAGGGCGGCGGCGGGCGTGCTGGGTGCGGCGGTGTTCGCACTCGCGCTGAGTGGATGCCGGGGCGATGCGCCGCCGGTGGGCGCGTCTGGCACGGCACCCGTCGGGGCGCCAGTCGCCGTACCGGTGCGTGTTGAGACGACCATCCCGCCGGCGGTCGGGTCGCCGTACGGCGTGTGCGCGCACATTTCGCGCGGCGGCGAGCACCCGATTGCGCAACGCGAGCTGGCCCTGATGAAAGAAGCAGGCATCGAGTGGGTGCGCACGGATTTCGACTGGGCCGGCGTCGAGCGTAAGGAAGGCGAGTGGGACTTCGCGAGTCTGGACGAGACGGTCGCCTGGGCCGAGGCGGCCGGGGTCCAGATCCTGCCGATCCTGGACTACGACGTGAAGTGGGCCAGCCCGGCCTATAAGCACCTCGACAAGTGGATCACGTACGTGCGCCAGGTCGTGACGCGCTACAAGGACCGGATTCGGGTCTGGGAAGTCTGGAACGAGCAGAACCTTGACGGCGCTTGGCGTGATAAACCGGATGCTGCGAACTACGCAACGTTGCTCAAAGCCACGTACCGGACGATCAAGGAGATCGATCCGGAGTTGACGGTCCTGCACGGCGGTCTGGCCGGCATTCCGATGGACTACATCGAAGGTATCTACAAAGCGGGCGGCAAGGACGCGTTTGACGCCATGAACGTGCACCCGTACCGGTATCCGGGCTCACCAGAGTCGCAGAAGCTATGCGAGGATCTGCAGAAGCTGCGCGAACTCATGGCGCGGTACAGCGATGCCGCCAAGCCGATCTGGATCACGGAGATCGGCTGGCCGACGCACTGCCCGCCGGCGGTGATCGGCCCGTTCCTGAACAGTGTGGTCAAGGCTGGGTTCAAGGCCATTCGGCCCGAGCAGGCGGCCTGGACAGTGGCCGTCTTCGATGACCCGGAGTACGCACGGCCGTTCACTCCGGAACTGCGCGCGATGGCGACGGCCATGCTCGCCGGTTGCGAGCTCAAGGACGTGCGGCTGGCGGACCTGGCCGGGCTGGACCCGACGACGACGCAGGCCTTGCTGATGTCGCCGGAGGAGGGGTTCCCGGCGGATCATTTCGATGCCATCGAGGACTTTGTGCGACAGGGCGGGACGGTGATCCTCTGGGCCGGCGTGCCGCTGTACTACGAAGTCCGGCGCGGCGCGGACGGGACGTGGGCACGGAGCAGTGCGGCCGAGACGTACCGCGAGCGCCTGCACATCGGCTGGGAGGCGTGGTGGACGGTCAAGGACCGGAAGATCCCCGAGGAGGTCAAGGGTGCGGAAGTGGCCCCGGAGTGGAAAGACTCGATCGTGCTGCCTTCCAAGCCGATGCAGTCGACGCGGTTCTTCACCGACAAGGCTCTGAAGCCGGGCGACCGGTTCGTGCCGCTGGTGTACGGAACCGACAAGACATACAAGGGCGTCGCTGCGGCGGCGTACACGCTGAACAGCGACCTGAAGGGCGGTGTGATTGTCATGTCGTATCAGCAGGCGACGAACTTCACGCTGCCGGAGCGCCAGGCACTGGTCCTGCCGCGGGCGTACCTGCTGGCGCTGCAGGCGGGCGTGGACCGGATGTTCTGGTACGAGTTCCAGGCGGTTGAGGAAGACCCGTTCTACAACGAGCACCACTTTGGGATCGTGCACAAGGACCTGTCGCCCAAGCCGGCGTACACCGCCATGCAGGTGTTGTCGCGGGCGCGCCCCGCCGGTTCCGCGAACTTTGCCGGCGCCTGGCGCCTGGCCGAGGGCGTGTGCCGCATCGGCTGGCTGCGACCGGACGGGCGCAAGGCCTGGGCGGTCTGGCGCGCGGACGGGGCACGCCTGTGCCGGCTCACCCTGCGCGGCGCGGTGGCCGAGGCGTTCGACCACCTCGGGACCCCGGTTGCCCTGGACGTCCGCGACGGAGTCGCGGCCGTGACCCTCAACGACGCCGTGCTCTACCTGGTCGGGCCGGATGACGTCACGGTCGAGGGTGTGAAGGACGAGTGATCGAGAGTCGCGGGTGCGGGCTGTGCCAGGGAGGCGCTCTTGCCTGAACCTGCGGCCCCCGTTCATGCCTTGTACTTCCCGGGCCCTGACGCTATTTTCATGCCTGGAAGTGATTTCTGTCCATGCTTATAGGAAAACGTTGAACTAGGTAAGGGTCGAATCGAGTCGTAAGAGAAATCAGCATGCTGCGATGCTGCCACGAACTCATTCCCCGACGGTATCAGATTGAAGGGCGCAATGGCCCTGTATGCATGGACAGTCCTGCTCGGATCCTTCCTCCTCTTCGAGGTGCAACCCATTGCCGGTAAGTATCTGCTCCCCATGTTCGGGGGAAGCCCGTCAGTGTGGACCGTCTGTCTGCTGTTCTTCCAGGCCTTTCTGCTCGGCGGGTATGCCTATGCTCATGTCCTCACCCGGTATGCCGGTCCGCGGTTGCAGGCTGGTGTACACGCCCTGCTGTTGCTGATGTCCGTGGCCTGTCTACCCGTCACGATCCGCCTTGACCGGGTTGCGGACCTGGGCGGACGACCGGTGCTGCAGGTCCTCGCGATCCTGGCGGTCTCGATCGGGGTGCCCGTGCTCGCGCTCTCGGCCACCAGTCCGTTGATGCAGGCCTGGGCCACGCTGGGGGTCGCACCGCTCCGCCGCCCGTACCGGCTCTACGCGCTATCCAACGTGGCCGGGTTGGTGGCCGTGGCGAGTTACCCCTTTCTGGTGGAACCGGTCTTTTCCAGGACCCTGCAGGCCAAGGTTTGGTGCCTGGGAATGACAGGCTACGCCCTGCTTTGCCTGAGTGCCGGAGTCGTGACTGTGTGGCGAACACGGGACACGCTGGAAGCGGGTTTGTCGGCCGCGAACCCGGGCGAGGACCAGACCGCGAGGCGTCCGGGGGCCAGGCGTGTCCTTGCCTGGCTCTGCCTGCCGGCCTGCTCCAGTCTCCTGCTCATGGCGGTGACGAACAAGATCTGCCAGGACGTGGCGCCGGTTCCGTTCCTCTGGTTGCTGCCGCTCTGCCTCTATCTGGCGTCGTGGGCGATCTGTTTCGACCGCCCCCAGTGGTACGTGCGGCAGTGGTGTCTGCCGGCCATGCTGATTGCGGTGATGGGGGTCTGCGCGGTGCTGATCCTGCGGGCATACCTGGCTGTCCAGGTGCAGATCGGCGTTTGCGCGCTCGCCTTTCTTCTCTGCTGCCTGGGATGCCACGGCGAGCTGGTACGGCTCCAGCCGCCAACACGCCACCTGACAGCGTTCTACCTGATGATCGGACTCGGTGGTCTGCTTGGCGGGGGCTTCGTGGCTGTGGCGGCCCCGCTGTTGTTCAACGACTACCGCGAGTTCCAGATCGGACTGCTGCTCTGCCCCGTCGTCTTGCTCGTCCTGTGCTTCAACGACCGCGCTTCGCGGCTCTACCACGGCCGGGACCGGCGCGCCTGGGCGTTCCTGGTCTGCGCGTTGCTGATCAGCGCCCTCGCCTTTCAGCAGGAGGCCGTCCGGTTCAGCGGTAACAGGCGCTGCGCCGCGCGGAACTTCTTCGGGACTCTGACGGTGTACGAATTTGCGCTGAAGAATCCGCTTCGCCGCCACTCGCTCCTCCAGAACGGCAACGTCACCCACGGCCTGCAGGCGTGGGATCCGCAGCGCCGGCTGCTTCCGACAAGCTACTACGGCGAGCAGAGCGGCGCCGGGCTGCTCCTGCGCCACTTGCGGCCGGAGGTGCCGCGCCACATCGGCGTGGTGGGTATGGGGATTGGGACGCTCGTGGCCTATGGCAAGGCCAGTGACCGCTTCCGGTTCTACGAGATCAATCCCGAGGTCTCGAAGGTGGCTGCGGCCCATTTCTCCTATCTCGCCGAGGCCCGGGCCCACGTGACCATTGTGCCCGGCGATGGACGGCTGAGTCTCGAACGGGAGGCGCCGCAGGGATTCGACATCCTGGTCCTGGACGTCTTCACCAGCGACGCCATTCCCGTGCACGTGCTGACACGCGAAGCCTTCAGTGTCTACCAGAAGCACCTCAACTCCGGCGGCGTCATGCTGGTCAACATCTCCAACCCGCACTTGGATCTCACGCCCGTGATCAGGACCGCGGCGCTGCAGATGGGAATGCGGGTCGCGGTGATTGTGCATATCCCCGCGCCGAACGAGTGGTGGCTGAACGGCTCGCACTGGGTGATGCTTTCGACGAACGATGAATTCCTCAGCAGTCCTGCGATCGCAGCGGCCACCCGCGCTTCGCCAAAACTTGCGGCAGTCGGGCCGTTCTGGACCGATGACTACACCGCGCTGTTCCCACTCCTGAAGCGTCGCTGCCACTTCCGCCTGAAAGGCGGTACTCAGACGGAAACCCGAGAGTAACAGCTTGATATGACCGGGCCGTCTGCGGCCCGGGGGCGCTGACGCATCACCTCGCGTTGGAACCTGCAACTGGCGGGCGACCCGGCAAGGGCTTATAATGGGGCCCGGTGGAAGCGTTGTCTCGGCTATGGTCCGCCGCGAAACCGTTGGCTTCAAGGGGAGCTATGTCAGTATGAACCACATCGCCATCCTCTCGCTTGCCTTTGCCGCCGGCGCCCTCGCCAGCGACGTCTACGTGTCGCCCCAGGGCAGCGACGACAGTCCCGGCACGCGGGAGAAGCCGCTGGCCTCGATCCGGAAAGCGCTGGAGACGGTGCGGGGTGCAGAGCCCGCAACCGTGTGGCTGGCCGCGGGTGAGTACGGCGTCGGGGATGGCCTGGTGCTTGACGCCGCGAGCGGCGGTCCGCTGCCGGCGGTTACGATCCGGTCTGAGATCCCGCACCAGGCCCGCATCTCCGGCGCGCGCCAAGTCACGGGGTTCACGGCCATCTCGCCTGAAGAGGCCGTGAGTCTGATCTCCGAAGAAGCGCGGAAGAACGTGCGGGTTGCCGACCTCAAGGCCCTGGGGTTCCCCGCCCTCGCCACGCTGCCCGATGCGTTCCGCGCCCCCGGGTGCGAAGAGGTGATCTTCAATGACATGCCGATGCAGTCCGCGCGTTGGCCCAATGACGAGTTCACCGCTTTCACCGAGGTCATCGACGCGGGCGCCTCGGACCCGGTTCACTGGGTGACCCGCGAGGTCTACCGCCCCGGGTCGTTCCGGTTCCCCTCGGACCGCGCCAAGCTTTGGGATTTCTCCCGCGGTGTGTATCTGCACGGGTTCTGGTGCTACGAATGGGCGGACGAGGTGTTGAAGGCGGCGAGTTACAACCCCGAGAGCGGCGAACTCCGGCTGGCGGCCAAGCATGGCTATGGCATTGGCAATCCGTGGGACAAGAAGTCGAAGCGCACGTTCTATGCGCTGCATGTTTTCGAGGAACTCGACCGCCCCGGCGAGTACTACCTCGATCGGGTGGCGAACAAGCTCTATTTCTGGCCGCCGGGCGATGTGAACACGACCCCTGTCCGCCTGACGCTGTGCCGCAATCCCCTGTTCAAGGCCGTCGGCGTCGCCAGCCTGGTCCTGCGTGACCTGGTCCTCGAGAACGGCTGCGGCTGGGGTGTGCAACTGAACAACTGCACCCGCAGTACCGTTGAGAACTGCGTGGTCCGCAACCTCGGGCTGGGTGGCATCAACAACTCCGGGGGCCAGGACAACCAGGTGGTCCGCTGCGAAGTGACGCAAACCGGTTCTCAGGCGATCGCAATGACGGCCGGCGACCGCAAGACGCTCACGCGGGGCAACTGTTCTGTGGTCGGGAATCACCTGCACCATCTCGGTCGCCTCGATTGGCTGGGCGGCCGCGGGGTCGTTCTCGGCGGTTGCGGCAACCGCGTGGCCAACAACCTCATCCATGACTGCCCCACCGGCGGTGTCTCCTACGGCGGCAATGAACACGTTCTGGAACTGAACGAAGTCCACAGCACCTGCCTGCTCTACGCCGACGTCGGCGTCTTCTACACCGGCCGGGACTGGGCCTCGCGCGGCAACATCGTGCGCTGGAACTACATCCACAGCAATGTGGACCATGGCGGTAGCGGCTCACAGGCGATCTACCTGGACGACTGCGACAGTGGTGACGAGGTCATCGGCAACATCGTCTTCGGCGGGGTGGGCCGCGGAGTTCTTCTCGGTGGCGGCCGCGACAACACGATTGTGGGGAACATCTTCATCGACTTGCCGAAGGGGATTCACGTCGACGCGCGCGGCCCGCGGGGGATCACGCTCGACAAGCCTGGTTCGTGGAACCTCAAGGCGAAATGCGAAGAACTCGACTATCTCTCGCCGCTGTGGCGTGAGCGCTACCCGAAGCTGGCGCGCGTCCTGGACGAGGAGCCGCTCCTGCCTATGGGGAACGTGATGCGGAACAACATCTTCATCGGCTGCAAGAGTCCCTTCGCCTTGGCCAAGGAGGTCAAGCCGGAATGGCTAACGCGCGAGAACAACCCTGAGTTCCAGGTCGTTGACTTCCCGTTTCTTCCGGCCGCGGCCACCGGCGCGACCCTCGACCTGAGCAAGTTGCCGGAGATCTGGCAGCGCGTTCCAGGCTTCGAGGCCATCCCTTTCGAGCGTATCGGCCCCAAAGGATTGTTAGCGACGCCGGTTGCCGCAACGGCGCCGTGACCGTCGCCAACGCCCGGGGAGCTCGCATGTTGGGCAATGGAGGTTGTCATGTTTCTGAACCACTGTCACGTTTTCCCCCACGGTGCCTTCCCTGAGATTCCTGAACTCGGGACGCTGCCGCAACTGGACGCATTCATGAAGCGCTGCGGCATCGAGAAGGTCATCGCCTTCCCGCCATTCTGGGGCCCCAAAACCCGCGAGTGCCTGGGCGGCGAGGAGATCAACGCCTGGCTGCACCGGAGCATCGCGGACTATCCGGGCATCTACGGCGCGGTGGCCGTTTCTCCCAAGGCTCCGGACGCCTGTGAACTGCTGAAGACCTACGTGGCCAAAGGGTTCGTGGGAGTCAAGACGCACCCGCCGGTCATGCGATTCCGGATTGACGAACCGGCCTGCGACGAGTTCTATGCGTTGGCTGCCGAACTCGGCGTCTTCGTACTGTTCCACACCGGGGTGCACGGTGGGCGGCTCGAGGACTACCCGCCGCTGCTCATCGACAACATCATGGCGCGACATCCGAAGCTGAAGGTGATCATCGAGCACATGGGCACATCCGACGGGGTCGGGCGCGGCTTCTTCGACCAGGCTCTGGCTGTGATCCACAACCACAGTTCCCGTTGGTGCGACCGGGGTGTCTACGCCGGACTCACCGGGCTCGCGAAACCGCAGCATCGCCAACTCGTTGCCGACACCGTTCAGGAAGCCGGCGTGGGGCGTTGCGTGTTTGGGCTGGACTGGCCGCACATGCAAGGGAACGACGAGGCGGTGATCCGCTACCGGTCAGAGCTCGCGGTCATTGATTCGCTGGGGTTCTCGGGGGCCCAGAAGGACGCCATCTACGGTCAGACTCTCAAGGCGCTTACGGGCGTCTGAACGTCAGCGACCTGACGGCACCAGGGACATCACATCATGAAATGGGTCAAAGACGATCTCGGCAAGCTTCCGGTCAAGTCGTGGTGCGAGCGCATTGAGACCGAGGCGCTGCGCCAGGCGGCGAATCTGGCGAATCACCCGGCGGTGTTCCGGCACGTCGCACTGATGCCGGACTGCCATGTGGGTTACGGTATGCCGATCGGCGGCGTGATCGCCTGCGACAACGCCGTCATCCCGAACGCGGTCGGGGTCGATATCGGTTGCGGCATGGGCGCGATTCGCACGGATTTTCCCGCTGACGCCATTACGTCCGACCAGATCCGGACGATTCTGAACAGTGTCAAGCGCACCGTGCCGGTCGGCGAGGGCCATGCGCACGGCAACCGGCAGAAGTGGGCGGAACTGGACGCGCGCGACCACGACCGACCGGGCGGCATGGACGCCAACGGCTGGAACCTGGCCTACTGCAACCTGGGCACATTGGGCGGCGGCAACCATTTCATCGAAGTGCAGAACGGCGACGACGGGCTGGTGTGGCTGATGATTCACAGTGGTTCGCGCAACCTCGGCTACCGCATTGCGGAGTATCACCACAAGCTCGCGGTGAGTCTGAACGAGAAGTGGAAGGTCACGCTGCCCGACAAACAACTCGCCTTCTTCCCGGCCGACTCCGTCGAGGGCCAGGCATACCTGCGCGATATGAACTTCGCCCTCGAGTACGCACGCGAAAACCGGCGCCGTATCATGGAGGCGTTCAAGCGCGAAGCGGCCTACACGCTCAAGGATGTGCAGTTCACGCAAGAGGTGAACATCCACCACAACTACGCCGGGATGGAGAACCACTTCGGCCGCGACGTGTGGGTGCACCGCAAGGGCGCAACGTCCGCCAAGCCCGGCGAGACGGGGATTATCCCCGGCAGCATGGGTACGCCGTCGTACATTGTCGTCGGGCTCGGCAACCCCGAGTCGTTCATGTCCTGCTCGCACGGCGCCGGCCGCGTCATGGGCCGGCAGGAAGCGTGCCGCTCCCTGAGCAAGGATGATTGCGACAAGGCGATGCAGGGCATCATTTTCGACGGCTGGAAGCGGGCCCACGGCAAGTTCGGCCGCGGCAAACCGAAGGGCGACCTGTTCGATCTCGAGGAGGCGCCGCTGGCGTACAAGAACATCGAGGATGTCATCGCCGCCGAACTGGACCTGGTCAAGACCGTGGTCAAGCTCCGTCCGCTCGGCGTGATCAAGGGGTAGGCCCTGCGCGGCGGCGCCAGAACTCGCGGTTGGTGGCGAGGTATCGCGGCGGCGGCAGGTCGTCAGGATCGAACGCGCGACCACTGCCCCGTTTCCGGCCGCCCTTGCGCCCCTTCCTGCCGCGGCGCTTCTTCGGGGACGGGTGGCGCATTTCCTCCAGGCATGCCCTTGCGGACTCCGCCAGGCTCGGCGACACGAGGCCGGGCGGGAACCCGAACTGCAGCCGCCCCCGCCCGTCCAGCACTGCAAGCCCGGTGCGGGTGATGTCGATGCACGGGTACTCGGAGTCCGTCTTGGCAATGAGCCCGACCTTTTCCAGGTCGTCGAAGAAGCGCAGCACTTGGTTGTGCCCCAGTTCCGCGAGTACGCAAAAGGCCGGATGCCGATGGAAGTCCGCTTCCAGGATCTCCGGCTTGCGCAGTCCGGCGAGCATTCCCGAGACGCGCCCGCGCCCGTAGCGGCCCTGCAGTTCCATGATGACGTGCAGGACCAGCCGCGCCACGTCCGCCTCGTTGGGGTCCGCCTCCCGGTGCAGCAGTGCCGCCGTGCGCCGGCAGCGGTCGCAGCTCTCGCAGCGCCAGTCCTTCACGTCCTGCCCGAAGTACGCGGTGATGTGCCGCTGCCGGCACTCGCGGGTGTTGACGTACTTGAGCATATCGTCGAGGCGCGACAGGTCGAACTCGCGCTTGGTGCGCAGGGCGTCGAAGTCCAGGTTCAGTTCCACCATGTCCAGCTTGCTCAACCGGATCGCGGGGTTCCGGTGCGGCGGTGTCCAGTCGAGTAGTTCGCCGTGCAGCGCGTGCAGGACGCGCGAGACCTGGTCCGGCCGCAGCCCGGAGATGCCGCAAAGCTCATCCACGGAGCAGGCGACACCGCTCTTGAGGCGTTGGCCATAGTGCCGAACCGCGCGGTTGACCAACCGCGAGCGTTGCGTTTCCTCCGTCTGGTGCAGGCGCGCCAGGAGCTTGAGGTCGCCGGGGATCAGCAGCCGCCCGACGTCGCGCCGGCTGTAATCGCGCTCAATGCAGCCGTGGCGTTCGAGTACGCGCACCGCGCCGCCGATGTACTTCTCCGCGTCGGGCACCAGCAACCGCCCCGCCATCTGGGCCTGCGTCAGTCGCACGCGGCCGTCCAGTGTCTTGCCGGACTCCACGCGCAGTAACTCGTAGAGCTCGCGCAGCAGGATTTCTTCGGGATTGTTCAGCTCGACCAGAAATTCCTGGATGAACCGGTCGGGATAGCAGAACAGCAGCGTGCACTCGGCCGGCTCGCCGTCGCGCCCGGCGCGGCCGGCTTCCTGGTAGTAGGCCTCCAGCGAGCCGGGGATGTTGTAGTGAATGACGCGTCGCACGTCCTTGCGGTCAATGCCCATGCCGAACGCATTGGTGGCGGCGAGGACCGGGCTGGGATCGCGCATGAACCGGTCCTGCGCGCTGGCGCGCTCGACATCCTTGCGCCCGGCGTGATACGGGATGCAGTCCAGCGTGTCGGCCAGTTCGTCTACCGCCTTGCGCGTCGCGGTGTAGATGATCGTGGGCGCCGGTGTCTTCAGCAACTCCTGGATCACGCCCTGTTTCTGCGCCGCATTCAGGCATTCCACGACTGCGAACGCCAGGTTCGGCCGCTGGAATCCGGTGACGTACGGCTGCATCTCCGGCCGCCCAAGACTGGCGACAATGTCCGCACGCACGCGCTGCGTGGCCGTGGCCGTGAAGGCGCAGACCTGCGGGACCTGCACCTCCGCGATGACCTCGCCGAGGCGCTCGTAGTCGGGCCGGAAGTCATGGCCCCACTGGCTGATGCAGTGCGCCTCGTCGACGACGAGCAGGTTGGGCGGCGCCTCCTGCAGGAGCCGGCGGAAGGCCGGCATCCGGAATCGTTCCGGCGCTACGTACAGCAGTTTCAGGGCTCCGTCTGCGGCCGCGCGCAGACTCTGGCCCTGTTCGTCCAGCGGCACCGTGCTGTTGACGTACGCCGCGGACAGGCCGCGCTGACGCAGTGCATCGACCTGGTCTTTCATCAGCGAAATCAGCGGTGACACGACCAGGCCGTACCCCGGCCGCATCAGGATCGGGAGCTGATAGCACAACGACTTGCCGGCCCCGGTCGGCATGACCACGCACAGGTCGCGCCGCGCCAGAACGCCACGGACCACCGCCTCCTGCCCGTCCAGGAAACTGGTGAACCCGAAAAACCGTTGGAGCGCCGCATGCATGCCCGGTAATGTAGCCGGGGCTGACCTCAGTGACACCCACCGGCGGTGATTCGGACTTGGCCCGGACAGAACCCTGGCGCCCCAACGACCGGGCGTCCGTTGGGTCTGTTGGGTCCGTTTCGTCCGTGCCACGGCGTGTGCCCGCCGTGCACCGCGGGCGGAAACATTGCCGAAGACCTTATCGCGAGCTATTCTGGCACCATGAGCAAGGAGTAAGCCGTCATGCAGAACGAAGTGCGACTGGTCGGCGGCACGGCCGCATTCGAGCGTTTCCTGCGCGATTGCCTCGATGCGGAAACGACCCTGTCGAGGTTCGCGGACGCCGTCGCGGCTGTCCGTGCGGAGTCCGCAACGTGCGGCGCATACGTGATTCTGCCGGACTATGACCGGGACGAGCGCACCGTTCCCGAACTTGACCTGGAGACGCTGAAGGCTTTCATCGCGCTGCACGAAGCGGGACAGCGCCTGTTCATCGAGAACTACCAGGCCGGCGACTACCTGCACTCCGCCGTGTTCGGACACCTCGTCGACGCACGCGAGCGGCACTTCTTCACCGAGTACCTCCTGGCACGCGGCGAGCTTGCCGACGCCCTGCCCGGTGGGCTCGTACTCCAGGCGCGTGGCGCGTACTACTTCCCCGGCCGCGCCATGGGCTACCATACCCGGTACGGCAACGGCGTACTGCTGGAGGCGTCCGACTGCATCGGCACGCACCGCGTCTTCCGCGACGGCACATTCCGCCATCCGGTCCTGGTCAGAACCGGAAGCTTCTTCTGCTCGGCCATGAACATGACCCAGGTCGACCGCCTGACCATGCTCCCGCACGGACGCTGGCGCGACCTGTTCGCCGCGGTCTTCGCCCAGGTCCTGAACGTGCCCCCGGAACGGGTGCGACAGGCCTTCTCGCACCACTTTCCCGCCATCGACACGGCGCACGGCAACACACTGGAGAATGCCGTCGCCAAGGCGGTGCGCTGGCACGAGCACGCCGGGCTGCTCATCGATCCGTCCGGCACCCAGGGGATGTTCGAGATGATCCGCTCCTACGATCTGAAGGTCCGCTCCAATATCCGGACGGACGCCGAACTGATCACTGGCCTGCTCTACTGCACCGCAGGACGGCACTTCGACGACGAGCGCCTGACGCAGACCGGAATGAACCTGGTCCGGTTCCTGCTCGCCGCCGGCATTCAGCTCGAAGGCGGGGACCTCGACGGGTTCTTCCGCTGGTTCCTGGACCTGGATGCCGGCCCCGCCAACGTCTGGTCCTCGGACACGAGCCGTGCCGGACTTGTGGTCCTCAACATGCACAAGCTGACCGGCGCGGACGAGTTCCTGGCGCGTGCCCGGCGCCTGGGCGACGCGCTGCTGCGCTGGCTCGGCCCCGAGGGTCTCCTGTGCGGCTCATTCCAGATCGAGCGCGGGTTCAGGCACGCACAAGACCCCGAACACGTGACCGACAACCCGGTCTATTACGGTGAGATGACCGCCTTCCTCACTCAGTTGTTCCGGCTCTCAGGCGAAACCAGCTACAGGGACGCCGTCCTGAAGTACGCGGCCCGGATCATGGACCGCTTCCCGAACACCAAACCGTTCGGCTATTCGGACAATTTCACCTACAGCCGATACCTGATGATGCTCGCCTGCATCCAGGAAGATCTTGGGGTGGACGAGTCGGAGAGAATCAACGCCTGTCTACGCTTCTTCAGCGGCCTGCAGCACGTCTCCGGCGGCATCCGCGAGACGCCCATCCGGCTGTCGGATCATGCGGAAGCCGGCGTCGGCATCGGCGACGGCTCGGACTGCATCGCCGACATGCTGTACTGCAACAACTTCGTGCTCTGTGCCTTGTCCATCATCACGAAGATGGAGCACCCCGGCGCCGTGGACCAGGCATTGGCAGGGGAGATGTACCGGCGGCTGACGTCGTTCGTTCTTGACATCCAGATCGACACAGGGGACCGGCGGTTGGACGGCGGCTGGATGCGCGCCTTCGACATGGAGCATCACGAGTACTACGGGCTGAACAAGGACAAGGACTGGGGCGCCTACTGCATCATGGCCGGTTGGGTGACAGGGTTCATCCCCCTGGTGCTTCTCAACCAACTGGGGGCTCCATCGGTGTTCACGGTCGGCACGCTGGCGGTCCCGGGGACGTAGCGCAGCACTCCGCGTCGCCGTGGTTCAACCCCCGCAGGATGATGACGGCGCGCCGGCTATTTCGATTTGCCCTTGAGGCGTGCCTTGATTTCGCGCTTGCCCAGGCTGCGGACGGCAACCAGGGCGGCTAGTTGCTGCTGGCGCGGACGCGCCTTCCCGTGTTCCCAACCGTACACGCTCCAGCCCGTCACGCCGAGGAGCTTTCCGTAGTCCGCCGCGGACAGTCCCAGCCGCTTGCGGTGCGCACTGAGCCACTTGGCTGAGAATCGGGCGCCGGTTGCACTGTCAGCATTGACGCGCGCCGCACCGTCCGGGGTTCGTTTCTCGAGAGACGCAATCCTACGCTCCAGTTCCGCCAGGCGGCGCTTCATCGCCGCCATCGCCCGGCGCGACTGCGCCGCCGCCTTGCGGAACGACTCCGCCTGGCTGCGGATCTCCTTGCGGGCCAGACGCGAAACCTCTTGCTTCAGCACCACAGCGATGTTCGGCATGTACTGTCTCCCTGATTCTCCGGGCCAATGTCCGAGGTTGCCGTCCCGCCGCGCCGCGGCAACTCCCTGATCTGCGCTCCGCCGTGCGCCCCTTTCCTCTTGCGCTCTCCACCAATTACGATACGCCGTCCGGCCGCGAAGGCAACTCCCTCCGACGAACCGGGCGTCTTCCGCGGGGCCATCGCCGGTTCGAACGGGAAACGTGTGCCCCGCCAACACACCCGCCGCTCGAATCGACGTCTTACGGTATCTCGTTGTGAACGGGACGGCCCCCGATTTGCCCGCACGGGTCGCCGTGTCAAGACACGGGTATACCCCTTCTATGCCTCCTGCATTCTCAACCGCTCCGTTCGGTCATCGGTTCGGATGGGCCGGGTCATCATCTATCCAGAACGCCGTTGACCCTGGACCTGTGGTGTGCCCTGGTGCTCCGCGCCTCTCGGGGGCCACCCGGCGCGGCCCCACGCCGGCGCTTCGGTGCGCTTCGCCGTCACGCCCTTCACGCGCGCCTGCCGTTGTCCTATTGGCCATGGGACGGGGATCCTCCGCCGCGCACCGATTGAACCATTCGCCGGCCACGATGTTCTCGCGGCAATATCAGTGAACCTGAGATCGAAAGCAAACGCCTCCGACAGCCAGGGCTGTTTCAAGATTCGTGACCGTCGCGTGCAGCGAGTACCCCCGGCGTGTCCCCACGCCGGGGGGGCGGCGGCCTGAGGACAGGCCGCCCCCACCAGGTGTGCGCGGAGGTGTGGCCTTCCGAGACGCGGCGCCAGATCTTGAAACAGCCCTGGCTGACAGCGCCTGCCCCTTGCAGTTGGCGCTCGTTGGGCTTATGCTCTGGATCGACCGGTTGCCAGATCCAATAACGCGGCGACACGGTACAAGCGCACGGTTCTCGATCGACGATGCGCGAGAGAATCCAATCGGAACGTGGGAGGCGCGCTCCGCGCGGCAACTCAGACTGAGCCCTTGCCGACATGAGCCATTCGCTCCAAACCGCACCGCAACTCAGGACACGACGGGGCGTTGTCGCCATGGTCATGGCAGCGATGTTGACCGGCAGCAACCACGACGGCGAAGCGGCAACGGTGCCCAGCGCCGGGAAGGAACCCGCCATGAGTACGACCGAGGACGATACGAACCACCTGGGCACCGAGAAGAGTCCGTACCTGCTGCAGCACGCCCACAATCCGGTGGACTGGTACACGTGGGGTGAGGCGGCCTTCGCCAAGGCGCGGCGGGAGCAGAAACCGATCTTCCTGTCCGTCGGCTACTCGACCTGCCACTGGTGCCATGTCATGGCGCACGAGTCGTTTGAGAACGCGGAGATCGCGAAGATCCTGAATGCGCACTTCGTGTCCATCAAGGTGGACCGGGAAGAGCGACCGGATGTGGACAAAGTCTACATGACCTATGTCCAGGCGACGACGGGCGGGGGCGGTTGGCCGATGAGTGTGTGGCTGACGCCGGACCTCAAGCCGTTCTTCGGCGGCACGTACTTCCCGCCCGAGAATCGTTGGGGCCAGCCGGGCTTCGGCAGCGTACTGACGCAGATCGCCGCGGCCTGGGAGAAAGACCGCGAGAAGATCCTCAATTCCGCCGCCGCCGTGACCCGGCAGTTGCAGCAGGCGACGGCGGTGCGCGCCGATGCCGGAGTGGAACTGGCGACGTCGCTCCTCGATGCCGGCTATCACCAGTTCAAAGCGTCCTACGAACCACGCTACGGCGGGTTTGGCGGCGCGCCCAAATTCCCGCGCCCGGTCGCGCTTGGCTTCATGCTGCGCTACCATGCACGCACCGGCACGAAAGACGCGCTGGACATGTGCCTGTTCACGCTCCGGAAGATGGCCGACGGCGGCATGCATGACCACATCGGCGGCGGTTTCCACCGCTACAGTGTCGACACGTTCTGGCACGTGCCGCACTTCGAAAAGATGCTCTACGACCAGGCGCAACTGGCCGAGTCGTACCTGGACGCCTACCAGATCACGCACGACCCCGTCTTCGCCGACGTCGCTCGGGACATTCTCGATTACGTTCTGCGCGACATGACCGGTACGGACGGGCAGTTCTACAGTGCCGAGGACGCCGACAGCCCGGTGCCGAGCAACCCTGCCGAGCATGCCGAAGGCGCGTTCTACGTTTGGGAGCGACAGGAACTCGTGGCCGCATTGGGCAAGGATACGGTGGAGGTTTTCGGTTACCACTACGGCGTTGAGCCGAACGGCAACGCACCCACCGATCCGCACGGCGAGTTCGCCAACAAGAACATCCTCATCGTGCGTCACACCCTCGCTGCGACCGGCCAGAAGTTCGGCAAGTCCGCCGACGACATCCGCGATCTGCTCGCCAACGCCTGCCTGAAGCTGCGCGAAATCCGTGCCCAACGCCCACGGCCGCATCTCGACGACAAGACGCTGACGGCGTGGAACGGCTTGATGATCTCGGCGTTGGCGCGCGCCGCACAGGTGCTGGATGAACCGCGTTACCTCGCCGCCGCGCGGAAGGCGGCCGCGTTCATCGAATCCCGGCTCGTCGACAGGAAAACCGGCAAACTGCTGCGCCGTTACCGGGCGGGTGAGGCCGCCATTGACGGGTTCGTGGACGACTACGCGTTTCTCATCCAGGGCTTGCTGGATCTGTACGAGGCGTCCTTTGACGTGAAGTGGCTGACGTGGGCCACCGGATTGCAGGAAGAGCAGAACGGACGTTTCTGGGACAAGGACGAGGGCGGCTATTTCAGCACTTCCGCAGAGAGCCCGCACGTCTTGCTGCGCGTCAAGGAGGACTATGACGGCGCCGAACCATCGCCCAACTCCGTCGCAGCGCTGAACCTGTTGCGGCTTTCGCAAATGACAGGCTGCGAGGAGTTCCGCGCCCAGGCCGAGCGTGTCTTCTCGGCGTTCGGGTCGCGACTCGAGCAGGCGCCGCACGCCATGCCGCAGATGCTCGTGGCCTGCGGCTTCTTCCTGGACAAGCCTCTGCAGATCGTCATTGCCGGTCAACCCGACGCGCCCGACACGCACGCGTTGCTCCGCCAAGTCCACGACCGTTTCGTTCCCAACCGCGTCCTGCTGCTGGCCGACGGCGCGACCGGTCAGCAGGCACTGGCCCAGGGGTTCGAGTTCATCCGCGACGTCAAGCCCCTCGACGGCAAAGCCGCCGCGTACGTGTGCGAGAACCACACCTGCCAGCGCCCCACCGCGGATCCCGCGGAACTCGGCCGCCAACTGGACAGAACTCGGAAATGAACGCGTCGGCGTTCATGGAAAACACTGTCCCCTGGAGCGCCCGCGTCCTCGCGGGCTGTCCGGGTGCCGCAGCGGTTAAATCGCGACATGTGCGGGCAAATCTACAGAGCGAGAAGACTGCACAGTGGGTGCCAGGATACGCCCGTGAGCGGTTGTGCGCAGTGGCGCGGGACCTCCGGGACCGCAGCAGGGTGCTCGGGGCCGTCCCGGCCCGAGGCCCTCGGCCGGGGACCGGCCGGCGCACCCCGCTTCGGCGCGGGACGCGCCGAGCCACCGCGTTCAATCGCAGCCCAGCCGAGGAACGCCATTTCTCCGCGAGGCCGAATTCACCCGCGCAGGTCGTTAGATCCACACGCCCTTCAGGCGGTCCGGATTCAGCGGGTCCGGCGTTCAGGAAATGCCCGACATACCTGTCAAGCCAACAACGGTGACATCTGCGGACATCGCGGACCTGCGGGGTGATCTTCTTCATGGCACGGAACGCGTCGCGCCCGCCGAGCCGCGGCATGACCATGTCGATGATCACCAGGTCGATGCGTTGCCACTCAGCACGGTACAGCTCGACGCCGGCGTGGCCGTCTGCAGTCTCCAACGCCTTTGGCCGTGCATCGAAGACACATTCGCCGGTCATCGTGTCACGCTCGGCAGGGGAAAGTTGATGGCCCCCCACAGTCACTCACAGACTCATCGGCTCACAGAAGTATTGTGGCGTCTCAGGCTATCGCGCGCCAGCAAACCAGCGACCTACCACCTGACATATCCGTGACCACACCACGTTCCCGTCCGAGGGTCAATCGCTGCCCTACGGCCGTGGACGACAAGGTGGGCGACGAAGATGGGGAGCGGGTTGTCCCTGCGTCAATTCGGTCCCGACCGGTGATAACGAAAGGTGCCCGGGGCGGGGGTCGAACCCGCACTTCCCGTAACCGGGAAAACGGATTTTAAGTCCGTTGCGTCTGCCATTCCGCCACCCGGGCGCACGCCCCAAAATATCGGCGCTATCCCGCTCGAAAGCAAGCGCTTCCGAAACCGTCGGCGCGCGCCTGCCGTCGCGCCCCCTTGCCCCCGTTTCACGGGCTACGGTGCCGTCATTCCTGGCGGGAGTCGTTGCCATCCAGCACCTTGCGACGCAGGACCAACGGTCCAATTCCCGACGCTAGCGCCCGGATCGGGCCTCGCCGGCCCCTCCGCCGACGCTCGCGCCGTCTCTGATGACCGACCCGCGCGGCCGGCGCCAGCCGGCACATTCGTCTCCTCCAAAACGGACCGTAGGTGGACCGTAGAAGCTGCCCTCCCGGCGTGGCAAGGGCGCTGTCAGAGCCTGGAGTCCGTCGGACGTCAGGACGGACCGCGGGAAACACGTGGGAGCGGAGGACCCGTCGTTGAGTGCCAGCCGATGACACGCGCGGGACGGCCGAACACTGCTGAGCACTGACCGTGTTCTCAACGGCCTTGGTTGGACGCGGATGCGGAGACTCAACCCAGTCGGTTCGAGGTGCGAATCCTGATCGAGGGTATCACGTACCGCTACGGATTCGAGACGGACGCCAAGAGAGTCCAGACCGAGTGGCTTTTCCAGGCCAAGAAAGTCGCCGAGAGGGTTCTGTTCATGCGCAAAGGCGACGAAATCGAGGTAAGCAAGGGTTTCGCTGAGGGTCGCGGCATCGAGGAGAAGACTCGGGACAACGCACTGTTCCTCTCCGTCGTCGCGCAGTTCAACGGTGCTACGGCAACGCGCATCCTGAAGTGGTTCGGGGGACTCATGCCCATGCACGGACTGCACGAGGCGGGCTATCTCGGCCGCTCCATCGAGATGCTCCAGGACACCCGCACGCGCGGGCGCCTCATCGAGTTCGTTCGCAGTGCGGATCTCGGCATCGAGGACATGAGCGTCAGGGAAGAGAAACTCGACCCCTCCGAGATGCTGCGGTTCCTCACCGAGGAGGGACGCAAGCGGTTCCTGACTGAGATGGCCGACGCGAAGGACGTCTCCGTGGCGGGTGTACATGCGAAGTTCGCCAAGGGCAAGCGCATCGGGAACGTCAGTCTGGACTTCGACGATGCCGAGTCCGCCGTCACCAGGAACACCGGGCGTGGGCAACTCTCATTGTGCCGTGAGATCAACCGGTGTCCGAGGCGCAGTCTGAGACCCCGCATCGTGGACCGTGGCTATCAGGTCGAAGCCGTCAAGACGATCGCCGAACGCATCGCCCAGTCTCGCCGTCGCTTCCTCCTGGTCCTGGCCACTGTACGGGCAAGACGCGCGTAGCCATCGCGCTGGTCGAACTCCTGCGTCGTCACAAGTGGATTCAGCGCGTTCTGTTTCTGGCCGACCGCCGCGAACTGGTCAAGCAAGCCATGGACGCGTTCAAGGAGCACCTGCTGGACGCACCCCGTTGCTGGATCGAGGATGGCCAGATCGACCGGGACGCACGCATCCATGCGGCCACCTACCCCGGCATGATGGGGTTGTACCAGCGCCTCTCTCCCGGATACTACGACCTGGTCATTTCCGACGAGAGCCATCGCGGCATCTACAACCGCTACCGAGCCATCCTCGACCATTTCGACGCCCTGCATCTCGGACTCACGGCCACCCCAACCGACTTCATCGACCACAACACGTTCCGACTCTTCGACTGCACCGACGACACTCCCACCTACTATTATGGCTACGAAGAGGCCGTGCGCGACCGTTACCTGGTCCCCTACCGCCCGGTGCATGTGGCCTCTACCCACTTTCAGATCGAGGGGTTGAAGCCGGGAGACCTCCCGCCCGAAGCGGCCGACGCGGTCCGCCGGCAGGGAGCCGACCCCGACGACTTCTCATTCGAGGGTACGGAGCTTGAGCGCCGGGTCACCAATACCGGCACGAACGACGCCATCGTCCGCGAGTTCATGGACCACGCCATCCGCGACAACGTCGGTATGCTTCCGGCCAAGGCGATCATGTTCGCCGTGAGTCACCGTCACGCCCTGGAGATCTACCGCAGCTTCAACCGTCTGCATCCCGACCTGCAGGGCCGTGGCTTCGCCAAGATCATCGACAGCCACATGGAACGGGCCGAGGAGACGCTGGCCGACTTCAAGAACAGTTATTCAGTTATTGGGGTCGCACCTGGGCTGTTAAGAAGTCACTCCACTCGCCACAAATATCTCACCTGAAAAAGTTGTAGCCCCCGTTGACAGCCGAGAATGTCAGGTTATATCCTGATAGGATAAAGTACCTAGCTAATCGAGATGTTTATGAACCTGCAGGCGAAAATCAGAAGTGCGACCCGTACACTGGCCAACCCCGGTCCCATGCTGCCCGGGACCATCAGCGATCAGTACTCGGTGTGCGGCAAACCCGGCTGTAAGTGCATGGCGCCGGAGAAGCCGCAGCGGCATGGGCCGTATGCACAGCTGTCGTTTGGCGTCGGCGGCAAACACAGCACAGTGTTCATCAAACAGAAAGACCGGGCGGCGGTCGAGGTGATGACAGAGAACTACAAGGGGGTCTGGGCCGCCGTCTCGGACATCGCCTTGCTCAGTGTGGAACTCCTCAGGCAGCAGGGCGTGGAGGCTGTCGCCGCGGTCAGCCTGGGCGTCACAGACCAAACCGCTCCGGTGCCGCTGGTGGCGGGCGGCACGGCTCCAAGCACCGTGAACAGGCGTATGGCGCAAAGCGAGGCCAACTGGAAAGCCAAAGCCATGGAGAAAACGGCGGGGCTCGAACGCCAGCGGATTGCGAGGCGCGATTTAACCGCCAGCCGGGGCAAATGGCGCAAGGAGGCGCTTGCCTCGCGTCGGAGCCAACGGCAATGCCGGAACGAGCTGGCATTGGTTAAGCACGAACTGGCCGGCGCCAAAAAAAAGCTCCGGGCGCGGAAACGCCCAAAGCAGAAACCGCGAAACCCCGCCGTCACGCCCACTTGAGCGTGACCATCTGGCTGTGTATCAGGCTGGTGATGTTTGGCAGGTGCAGCCTGCACGGCGGCCGCGCCGCGCAGGCTGCACCTGCCAAACATCACGATGTATATTACTTCTCGCTGGCGGGAATGCAATACACGGCATCGCGACGACGTACGATTCCCGATTGCGCTTCATCATGCCCGGTACCACGTTTGCCGTTACTAGCCCTATCTCAAGGCGACATGTTGCCATGGATGTTTCCGCGGTCCTGCAGTCGCACCCGGTGTTTGCGGCGTTCGCGCCCGAGGCATTGGCCGAAGCGGTCAAGCTGGGCACGTCGATGACTTACGAAACGGGTGACATCTGCATCCGTCACGGGGACAGCGGCGAGGTCTTCGGCGTGCTGATCAGCGGCCGGCTCGAGGCGTCGCGCGGCCAGGGCACGACCGAGCGTCAGTTCCTGGGGTTTGTCGAACCGGGCGAGTGTTTCGGCGAGATGTCGCTGCTGACGGGTACCCAGTCTCAGGCCGACATCGTTGCCGTAACGCACTCCGAAGCGGTGGTGTTCCTGCAGGAGGCAATTTCGCCGCTGATCGCCGGGAACCGCGAGGCGGTGCAGTACCTGACGCGGCTGATCACGCGGCGCCTGACGTCGGTTCCGGCACGACCGGCGCAGATGGCGCCGGCGCCGCCGCGGTATGCCTTGGGTGCGTGTGCGCCAATTCGGGTGTTGGCGGTCAGTTGCCGTACGAACGACCTTCGTTACAGCTACTTCGACACGACTTCGGAGGTCGCGCTGGCGCGTGGCGAGGTCCAGGGTCTGGGGCGGGACAAGGCGGTGCTGACGCATCATGGCCCTGGCGGAAAGACGGAGACGCGCGACGTGGCCGGGGACACGCACGAGGCGGCCCTGGCCGCGGCGCTCGGGGTCCTGACCGCACCGGGCAGCGGACTCATCAATGCCGTCAGCGAGCTGTCTGCCATCGGGCACCGCGTGGTGCACGGCGGGACGCGGTACAATGGACCGGCGGTGGTCGATGCGACGGTCAAGGCTGAGATCGCGCGGCTCGCGCCTCTGGCACCGTTGGACAATCCGCTCAACCTGCGGGGGATCGAGGCTTGCGAGCGGCTGGTGCCGGGCGTGCCGCAGATCGCGGTGTTCGACACCTCGTTCCACTCGACGCTTCCGGTGGCGTCGTACCGGTACGCGTTGCCGAAGGACCTGGCCAAGGATCCGGAGATACGCCGGTTCGGGTTCCACGGTATTTCGCACGAGGGCGCGGCGCGCGCCGCCGCGGCGTTTCTCGGGGTCGGGTTCGACACCCTGAAAATGATTACCTGTCACCTGGGCGCCGGTGCATCGCTGACCGCCATCGACCATGGCCGTTCGGTGGACAACACCATGGGGGCAACAGTCCTTGAGGGTTTGGTCATGGCGACCCGTTGCGGCGACCTCGACCCGGGGCTGGTTCTGCACCTGCTGCGGCACCACGACATGACCGCGGACCAGCTCGAGCAGAAACTCTACCACGAGTCGGGGCTGCTGGGGTTGTCCGGCATTTCGGACGATATGCTGGCGGTTGCTGATGCGGCGGAGAAGGGCGACGCAGAAGCACTGGTGGCCACGCAGGTGTTCTGCCAGCGGGCGCGCAAGTACCTGAGTGCGTACGTCGGGTTGCTTGGCGGCGTGGATGTGGTGCTGTTCACGGGCGGCGTGGGTGAGAACGCGCCGGGAATCCGGGCCCGCGTCTGCCAGGGCTTGGACTGGATGGGCATCGCGCTGGACGAAGCGCAGAACCGGTCGGCGCGGGTGTGGCCGCGCGAAACCGCGCTGATCTCGGCGTCGAGTTCGCGGGCGCACGTTCTGGTGGTCGGCGGCGACGAGGAAGGCACGATTGCGCGCCAGGCAGTGCGAGCCCTGTCTCACGAGCGCGTGACCCATGTCATGCGGCGCAAGGCGCAACCGATTCCGATCGGCGTGTCGGCACACCACGTGCACTTGACCCCAGAGCATGTCGAGAGGTTGTTCGGTCCGGGGCGCACGCTGACGTGGCACTCGGACCTGACGCAACCCGGCCAGTTCGCCTGCAAGGAGCAGGTGAACCTGATCGGGCCGCGGGACCGCATCGATCGGGTGCGGGTGCTGGGGCCGGTGCGACCGGAGAGCCAGGTCGAGATCTCGCGCACCGAGGAGTACAAGCTGGGCATCGACGCGCCGATCCGGCTGTCGGGCGACCTGGCGGGCACGCCGGGCATCGTGTTGGAGGGGCCGGCGGGGCAGATCAGGCTTGATCACGGCGTGATCTGTGCGCAGCGCCATATTCACATGAGCCCGGCGGAAGCTATGGAGTTCGCGGTGCGCGACCGCGACGTGGTGCGGATCCGGGTCGACGGCGACCGTGAGCTGATCTTCGGCGATGTCGTGGTCCGTGTCCGCCCTGATTTCCGACTGGACATGCACATTGACACCGACGAAGCCAATGCGGCGGAGATCGGCAAGGGCGCGGTGGGGTACCTCGACTCGATCCAGCAGCGCGCTTCGGGGTGAGGGAAGCGCGCTGCAGGGAGCGCGGAGCAGGGAGCGTCCGTTTGGTCCGTTCGACCTCCTGACACCTGAAACCTTCCCGGGGCTGCTACTCCGATTCCGGGAACAGCATGGCCATGCTGAATTCCTCTTGGAAATCGGGGGCGAGGGACAGGTCCACGTGCTCCGTGGTCTCGGCGATTTTCTCTGCGACATCCCGCTGTTCGGCGGAGAGCAGGACGACTTTGGCGCCCATGCAGGCGGCGTTGCCGACGAACCGTATCTTCTCGGTCGGCAGCGCGGGCAGCAGGCCGATGCGGCGCGCATTTCGGCGGCGGATGAAGTTGCCGAACGCGCCGGCGAGCAGCACTTCGTGGAGGTCCTCGGGGGCCAGTCCCGCCTTGCGCAGCATGATGTTGGCGCCGGCGCGGATGGCGCCGGTGGCGAGTTGCAGTTCGCGCACATCGCGCTGGCACAGGTAGACGGGTTCGCCGGTGCCGCTTTCCGACGCCGCGGCGATGAGGAAGTCCATCTGGCCGTTGTGGTCGTGGATGCGGGCGCGAATGGCGTCGGGTGTGGTTGCCGGCAGCTCGTCCGGTGCGACGACGCGGCCGGTGGTGTCGATCACGCCGAGGCGCAGGAGTTCGGCGGCCACGTCGATCAGGGCCGTGCCGCACAGTCCCACGGGTGGGGCGTTGCCGATGACATTGCAGGCGATGTCGCCGTTCTCCACTACGATTTTCTCGATGGCGCCGGTGGTAGCGCGCATGCCGGCGGTGATGCGCGCGCCTTCGAACGCGGGGCCTGCGGCGGTGGAGGCGGCCGAGAGCTTGCCGCGGTTTGCCAGCACGATCTCGCCGTTGGTGCCGATGTCGATGAACAGGGTCGGCTGTTTCGCGTCGAGCAGCGAGTTGGCAAGCACGCCGGCCACGGTGTCACCGCCGACGAAGCCGCCGATGTTGGGGAACACGTAGAGCTTGGCGTTGGGATGCAGGTCCAGTGCGACCTCGCGGGCATCGAGCAGAAGGGCGCGCACGTAGGCCGGGGGGAACGGGACTTCACCGAGTGCGGACGGATTGATGCCGCAGAAGAAGTGCTGCATGGTGGTGTTGCCGGCCACGGCCACTTCGTAGATGTGGTGCCGGTCTATGCCGGTCTGCGTGACCAGGTCGGAGATCAGGTCGTTGAACGTCTGGACCACGGCCCGCTGCAGTTTGGCGACGTTGTGGGCGTCTTCGCGGGCCCGGGTGATGCGGCTGATGACGTCATCGCCGTAGCTGATCTGCGGGTTCATGGTGGCGGCCACGGCGATCTCGCGGCCCTGGGCGAGGTCGAGCAGGGCGCCGACCACCGTGGTGGTGCCGAGGTCGAACGCCACGGCGTAACAGTCCGCTTCCGTATTGCCGCGCTCGAACGCGAGGAGTTGCGACGCGCAGACCACCGCGGTGCCGGTGAAATTGTCTTGTCGCAGCGTGACCGGCAGGTCGTGCATGATGTTCAAGTTGACGTGAAAACGGCCGATCACGCGTTCGAGGCGTTTAAGATCCGCGAGCGCGTCGTGAGTCGTTGGGGGCGGGAGTTCGACGTACTTCTTCCACACGGCCGGTTTGCCGCCGAGGCACTTGCCCTCCGCGCTGGTGAGGATCTGCGTACGGCTGTCGTACAGGGAGGCGAAGGGGACCTCCACGACACACTCTTCGGTGATGGCCGCCTGGCAGGCGAGGCGGTAGCCGTCCCTGGTCTTCTCGTCCCCGAGGAGCTTGCGGCACGCCTCGGTCGGCTCGCAGGCGCCCTTGACAATCCGAACGCGGCATTTGCCGCACGTGCCTTTGCCGCCGCAGGGGTTTTGGAGCAGCAGCCCGGCGCGCGCGGCGGCCTCGAAGATCTTCGTGCCAGCCAGGACGTGAACGGTCCGCCCGCTGGGTTGGAACACGATCCGAAGTTCGGTTTTCATTCATCTCCTCGCGTTTTCAGGAACACGGCACACGAGAACGCGACGTGGCGGTGCAGTTCGCTAAACGTAAGAATGCCCCCGTGATTGTCAAACGCACATGCGTCGAACGGGTAATGCGTCAGTTGCGGGTGGAGATAAGGTCGAAGTTTGACCTGGGCTGACGCCTAAAGTGGTCGGAGCGGCTCGCTCCGACACCCGCGGGAG
>Ga0208961_1000157_pt1 | contig 34367 bp, 29 predicted proteins | sample RifOxyB3_FD_184034 | JGI IMG/M metagenome (GOLD analysis project Ga0208961, IMG submission 184034) | Groundwater microbial communities from Rifle, Colorado - Rifle Oxygen_injection B3 (SPAdes) | ecosystem: Environmental > Aquatic > Deep subsurface > Groundwater | place: Rifle, Colorado, United...
CTGCCACTTCCGCCTGAAGGCGGTACTCAGACGGGAGCGCGACCAACCGAGTAGACGCCCCGTGCTCCCTTGACTCATTCGACTCTTGCAGTAGCGTACATACATTCGCTCTCGCTACCCAGAGAAATCTCTACGGAAGTGACATGCGCCCAACGGGATCGGTACCGCGCCAGTCGCCATGCCCGAGCCGATACCGTCGCCCGGAGCGAATCGACGGCTCAACCGGGTCGGTCGGACGGCGTCCCGAACCCGTGGAACAAGTCAAGCCAGTGCAACACGTGGAGAATTCCTCCGGCCATCCTCCCGTGATGATGACGGTGATGGTGGTGATGATGATGATGACCGGCGGAATGCTTGCCGTCTCGTCCCATGAGCTGGTTGGCAATACTCTGGAACTCCTCCACCTCGACACCCGCGACCGCACTGGGATGCGTCGTGGTCAGGTCGCGCAAGGCGGTGTGCTCATCACAGAGGACGAATATCGTCGTTCCTACCGTGACCTTGTCCCCCGGCCTCAGCATGCGCCGGCCCGAGATCGACGTCCCGTTCACGGCCGTTCCGTGCCGGCTCTTCAGGTCCTCGACGGAGACAAAGTCGCCACAGGGCGAACACGGTGTATCTTACACTCGTACCGTGGGACATATGTGGCGCACTCCAACCACTCAAACAACCGAACGACAGTGATCCAGAACAATCGCGAACAGTCAAGGCATGTCCCCGGGCGGTCTGCCGGAGGGGAAAGCCAGTCCGCTCCGGACGGCGACGCCGGGGGCGCGGCGGCGGGACGTGCAAGCGCAGCCTGGTGGACCATCGGCATGGCCGAATTCCTCTCCGGCGCCTTTGCCAAAGTGCTTCTCGTCGTTTCTGTCGCCGAATTCGCGGTAATGTACATACTCCACCTCCTCCGAGTACCTGATGGTCCATGGGAATGGCTGGTTGACTCCTGCTTGTTGTCGGTTCTATCCGCCCCCGGCATATACCTGTTGGTCGCACGTCCTCTGCGCGAACAGAACCGGATCCTGGCGAGAAACGAGGAACTGGCCGTCACCCTTGGCAGCATTGGCGACGGCGTCATCGCGGTGGACATGCGAGGGCGGGTGACGCGAGTCAACCCCGTGGCGGAGCACTTGACGGGATGGGGATTGGGGGAGGCCATGGGACGACCGCTGGGGGAGATCTTCAAGATCGTTGGCGCCCGTACGAACGAGCCGGCGGCCGACCCGGTCCGGCGGGTGCTCGAGTGTGGCCAGGTCGTGGGCTTGGCCAACGATACGACGCTGATCGCCCGCGATGGGACCCGGCGGCAGATCGCCGACAGCGCCGCACCCATCCGCGGCGAGGACGGCCAGGTCCGCGGCGTGGTGTTGGTATTTCACGATGTGAGCGCCGAGTACGCCGTGAAGGAAGCCCTGCGCGAAAGCGAGGAGAAGCACCGGGTCCTGTATGTGTCGTCGCGGGACGCAATCATGACGCTCGAACCGCCGAACTGGCGTTTCACGGGCGGGAACCCGGCAACCATCCGACTTTTTGGCGCCAGGAGCGAGGTGGAGTTCGTCGCCAAAGGGCCTTGGAACGTCTCGCCCGAACGCCAGCCGGACGGCGAACTCTCGTCGGAAAAGGCGCGGCGGATGATCGAGACGGCCATGCGCGACGGCTCGAACTTCTTCGAATGGACGCATTGCCGGCTGGACGGCGTACCGTTCCCCGCTACCGTCCTGCTCACGCGGGTTGAAGTCGGGGGCCGGACCCTTCTGCAGGCCACGGCACGCGACATCACGGTGCAGAAGTGCGCGGAGGACACGGCGCGGCGCGGCCTTTTCGAGCAGACGGTGCTGGGCAGTATCATGCGAACCGCGCTGGACGATGCGTCCTTAGACGAGCAACTCGGCAGAGCTCTGGACCTGGCTTTGTCCATGCCATGGTTGCAGGCCCTGCCGCAGGGCGCGGTTTTCGTCGTCAACCACGAGTCGAATACGTTGGTCATGCGGGCGGCACGCGGTCTGCCACCGGAGCTGTTGACGGCATGCGCCAGCGTGCCGTTCGGCCACTGTCTCTGCGGTCGTGCGGCGGCGGAATGCCGCATCCTATGCGCGCCTTCCGCGGATGCCCGGCACGAGCGGCGATTCCAGGGCATGGCGCCGCACGGCCACTACTGTGTGCCAATCGTCTCTGAAGGGAAAATCCTCGGGGTCTTGGATTTGCACGTGAATGAAGGGCACCCGGCGGACGAACGCGAAATGGCTTTTCTGGAAGCTGTGGCCGACGGTCTGGCCGGCCTGATCCGGCGCAAGCGCGCCGAGGAAGCCCTTGTGCGGGCGCACGACCAGACCCGGGAATTGCTGGCAGCCGTCTCGAGCGTTCTGATCGGGGTGGGGCCGGAGGGGCGCATTACGGTGTGGAACCAGGCGGCTGAGGCTGTCTTCGGCATCCGGACCGCGGACGCCATTGGGCACTTGCTGGCTGAGTTTCCCTTCGATCCGGACGCCGGTGCGATCCTCGCGGAGGCAGCCCGCTTGCGACCCGGCGAGCCGCCGGTCCGAATTCACAACGTCCGGTTCGCGCGCGCGGCGACAGGGGCAGGGTTCCTCGATGTCGATGTGAGCCTGATGTGGAACGAGGCGACGGAGCGTGCGGAGTATCTGCTGTCTGGAACGGACGTCACCGAACGCCGACACGTCGAGGCGCAATTGGTGCAGGCGCAGAAGCTGGAGTCGATCGGTCAACTAGCCGCGGGGATCGCCCACGAGATCAACACGCCGACGCAGTACGTGGGCGACAACACGCGGTTTCTCCAGGACAGTTTCGTGCACTTGACAACGCTCTGCGGGCACTACGATACGTTGTTCGAGGCGGCCCGGCAGGGGGGACCCGTGCCAGCGGCCGTCGTGGCCCGTGTCGAGGAGGCGCGGCGCAAGGCCGACTTGGAGTACCTGCTCGATGAGATTCCGCGGGCCATACGGCAATCGCTGGAGGGCATCGAGCGGGTCGTGAGGATCGTCGGGGCGATGAAAGACTTCTCGCACATGGGCACGGGCGAGAAGATGGCGACGGACCTCAACAAGGCCATCGAGACGACGATCACCGTAGCGAGGAACGAGTGGAGATACGTGGCCGAGGTGGTCCCGGAGTTGGATCCCGCCCTGCCGCCCGTGCTCTGTCTGCCGCATGAGTTCAACCAGGTCGTGCTCAACCTCCTGGTCAACGCGGCGCACGCGATTGGCGACGTCGTGCATGGCGGGGCCGACGGCAAGGGGGTCATCACGGTACGGACCCTGCGGGACGGGGACTGGGTCGAGGTACGCATCGGCGATACGGGGGCGGGCATCCCCGACACCGTCCGGCACCGCATTTTCGATCCGTTCTTCACCACCAAGGAGGTGGGCAAGGGGACGGGCCAGGGCCTGACCATCGCGAGGTCGATTGTGGTCGACAAACACGGCGGTGCGATCTCGTTCGAGACGGAGATCGGCAAGGGCACGACGTTTATCGTCCGACTGCCGTTGGGGGGCAACCCGGTGGCGGGTGGGGAGGGGAAGGCGTGAGTCACATTCCGTTTGCGACTGCATCCGCACGCGGGAGCAAGCTCCCGATGCAAGAGGGCCAGAGATCGGCATGCATGGCCGATGCTGCGGTCGCCCCTGAGCTTGAGTGCATCGATGGAGCGGCCGCGTTGCACGCGGCCCTTGGGCTCTGGCATCGGCAGCCAACAAGGCGATTCCGCTGACGCGCCTCGTGCCACGCAGCGAGGTCCCCGACGGCAGGAACAAGACGATGTCAGTGGTCAGGAGGCAGCAATGAACTTCCAGCGGTTTGCCCTTGGCGACATGGCGCGCTTGAGCGCCGAGTTGCGTGGTGTCGGAGCCGGTGCGACCTGCATGGAGGACGTCGCCGCGTCCGCCTGTCGCCATCTCTACGAGCACCTCCAGGACGAAGAAGACCGCCCCGCCTGTCCGCTCGTGCGCTTCTTCCTGACTTTCCCCTACGGTCGGTTGCCGGACGACTTGCAGGCGTTCGCCAGGAGCATGCTCCCGAATGGCAGCGAACCATGGCCTGGCATGCGTTGCCTGACGCTTCTGGGCACAGCAGGGGACAGGCCGGAGTGGAATGCGAGAAGCGCCTCGGCCGGACACAAGGCCATTCCCTTTCACAGCGCGAAGTTCATCGGCGCGTTCCCGATGCTATCCAACCTGATCCGGCAATTCGGCATCAGTATCGACAACGTGATCAACCCCTCGCTGGCCTTCTTCCTCGAGCAAGGGGGGCGCTCCTTCAACGTGTTCCATGTGCCCGACGCCCAGAATAGTCCACTGGTGCCGGCACAGGAGAGCTTTGTCCTGCCTTTTGCCATCAGGTCGGTGCTCGGGTTTGGCGGGCCTCTTCCCAGTGGGGACATCTACATCATGGTCCTGTTCTCCCGGGTCTCCATCTCTGCGGACACGGCGGCTCTCTTCAAGACCCTGTCGCTGAGCTTGAAGCTGGCCACGATCCCATTCGAGCGGCGCGTCTTCAGCGCCGGTCTGCCTGAAGACAGGCCGCCTGAACTCAGTCCAGATGAGGAATGCCCGCTGCTGCGGGCGATCGTGGCGAACCTGGAGGACCTGCTGGCTGTCCACGAGCGTGTGGTTGCCGAGCAATCGGCGCGGCTGCGAGTGGAGGGGGAATGCCTGGTCGCGGCGAATGCGACTCTGCAGGCGAAGACCGCCGAACTCGAGCAGACCAACTCGCTCCTGAAGAACGAGATTGCACACCGCGAACGGGTGGAAGGCGAACTGCTCGTGGCGCACCGGCTCGAGTCGGTGGGCCAACTGGCCGCGGGGATCGCGCACGAGATCAATACGCCGACACAGTACGTGGGCGACAATACGCGGTTTCTCCAGGGGACCTTTGCGCAATTGTGCACCCTCTGCGGCCACTACGACGCGCTGCTCGATGCTGCCCGACAGGGGGCGGCCGTCCCTGCGGCCCTGGTGACCCGCGTCGAGGACGCGCGACGACAGGTCGATTGGGACTATCTGCGGGATGAGATTCCGCAGGCCTTCCAGCAGTCAATGGAAGGTATCGAGCGGGTCGCGAAGATTGTTGGAGCGATGAAGGACTTCTCGCACATGGGCACGGGCGAAAAAGCCCTGACGGACCTCAACAAAGCCATTGAGACGACGATCACCGTGGCGCACAACGAGTGGAAATACGTGGCCGAGGTGGTCACTGAGTTCGATCCCGACCTGCCGCCCGTCCTCTGCCGGGCGCACGAGTTCAACCAGGTGGTGCTCAACCTCCTGGTCAACGCGGCGCACGCCATTGGCGACGTGGTGCATGGCGGCGGCGACGGCAAGGGAGTCATCACGGTGCGGACCTCGCGGGACGGCGACTGGGCCGAAGTGCGCGTCGGCGACACAGGCACGGGCATCCCCGAGGCCATCCGGCACCGCATCTTCGACCCGTTCTTCACCACCAAGGCGGTGGGGCGAGGCACGGGGCAGGGCTTGGCCATTGCGCGGTCAATCGTCGTCGACAAGCACGGCGGGACGATCACGTTCGAGACGGAGATCGGCAAGGGCACGACGTTCATCGTGCGACTGCCCATCGGCGGCAACGCCGTGGCAGAAGCGGAGCGACAACCATGAAGCGCATCCTGTTCGTAGACGACGAGACGCGAATCCTCGATGGACTGCGGCGCATGCTGCGCTCGATGCGGAACGAATGGGAGATGGTTTTCGCATCGAGCGGCGAGGTCGCGATGGCCGAGCTCGCCGCCGCGCCCTTCGACGTCATTGTCACCGATATGCGCATGCCGGGGATGGACGGCGCCGCCCTGCTGCAACTGGCCCAGAAGAAGCACCCCGACGTGGTGCGGATCGTGCTGTCCGGATACTCGGAAATGGAGGCGGCACTCCGCGCCGTACCGGTTGCGCATCAGTTTCTCAGCAAGCCCTGCAGTTCAGACGTGGTGCGAGAGGTGGTTGACCGGGCCTGCGGCCTGCGGGAACTCCTCACGGGCGCACAACTGTGCCACACGATCGGCGGCATGACGTCGCTTCCGAGTCTGCCCAAGGCGTACAGCGCGCTGGCCGCGGCGCTGGCGAACCCCGACACCTCGGTTCGCGACATCGCGACGCTGGTCGAAAGGGACATCGGCCTGTCCGCCAAGATGCTGCAACTGGTCAACTCGTCGTTTTTCGGACTGCCGCACCGGGTGGCCAATGTCCAGAGCGCCATCACGTACCTGGGCGTCACCATGGTCCGGAACCTGGCGCTGTCCGCCGAGGTCTTCGGGGCGCTGCAGCCGAAGGGCAGCGCCGCACTCGCCGATGCTCTCTACGAACACGCCACCCTGGCGGGCGGCATTGCCCGCCGCCTCGCGCCCGACAAGCAGCAGTCCGAGGACGCGTTCATGGCCGGAGTGCTCCACGACGCAGGCAAACTCGTGTTGGCCAGCCGCCTCCCGGACGCGTTCGCCGCAGCTATGACCGTCGCCCGTGACAAGCATTGTCCCCTGCACGTGGCGGAACTCGAGTTGCTCGGCACGACGCATGCGGAAGTCGGCGCCTACCTTCTCGGCCTGTGGGGTTTACCGTACCCGATCATCGAGGCCGTGGCCCATCACCACGCCCCATTACGGGTGAAACCCATGCGCTTCGACGTGCTAGGCGCCGTGCACGTCGCCAACGTCCTGGCGCTGGAATGCGCCGCGTTGCGCACCGGCGCGACCTGCGAAGCCGCCGCGGAGTTGAACGTCGAATACCTGCGCGCGCTCGGCGTCGAGGAGCGTCTGCCCGGGTGGCGGGAGATGGCGGCCTCGGTGGCGACGGCGCCGGGGGGAGGGTTGTAACATGGACACGCAAGGGCGCGTACGAATCCTGTGCGTCGATGACGAGCCCAATCTCCTGGCGGGACTGTCGCGGCAGTTGCGGCAATACTACGAGGTCCGGACCGCCGACGGCGGCGTCGCCGGACTCAAAGCCATCCAACAGGAAGGGCCGTTTGCCGTCGTGATCTCCGACATGCGCATGCCCGCCATGGACGGGGCCACATTCCTCAAGTACGCCCGCACCGGCGCGCCGGACACGGTGCGCGTCCTGCTGACCGGTCAAGCCGATATGGACAGCGCGATCGCAGCGGTGAACGAGGGAAACATCTTCCGGTTTCTGACCAAGCCGTGTCCGATCGACGTGCTTCTGACGGCTCTCAAGGCGTGTGTGGAGCAACACCGGTTGGTGACCGCCGAACGCGTGCTGCTGGAGGAGACACTGCGGGGGAGCGTGAAGATGCTGACCGAAGTGCTGAGTCTGGTCAGCCCAACCGCATTCGGGCGGGCGGCGCGGCTGCAGCAGCGCGTGGCCGCCATTGCCGCCCAGATGGGCATTCGGGACCGGTGGCATATCGAGGTCGCGGCCATGGTGTCGCAGATCGGCTGCGTCGCCCTGCCGCCCGAGACGGCGGAGAAGCTCGCGCACGGCCAGGCGATGAGCGAGCGCGAACAGGCCATGGTCGAGCGTCTGCCGACCGTGGCGCAGCAGCTCCTGGCGCACATCCCACGCATGGAGAGCGTGCGGGACATTCTAGAGTTTCAGGACCGGCGATACGATGGAGCTGGAGCCCCGGACGGCCCCCGCAAGGACCAGCTCCCCCCGGGGGCACGCATCCTCAGAGTGGCTCTCGATTTCGACACCCTTGAGGCCCAGAGCGTCTCCGGGGACCTGGCCCTTAGCACGCTGCGTGGCCGCGCCGGCTGGTACGATCCAGCGGTCCTGGCCGCCTTCGAGCAGGTCCAGGGCGGGTCACGGCATGCCGAGGTGCGCGAACTCGCGCTCGCGGACCTCAGGCCAGGGATGGTCTTCCTCGAAGATGTTCGCACGGTGAGTGGAATGGTGCTGATCGCGCACGGCCAGGAGGCAACGGTCGGCCTCATCGAGCGTCTCAGGAATATCGCCTCGGGGTCGAGTCGGATGCGGGAACCGCTGCGAGTGGTCTTGCCCAAGACGCCCGCCCCCCCTGGTGCCTAGTTCGCCGAAGACGCCGGGGTTGCAGACCAAGACATAACGAGAGACGGTGTCCGCCAGCGCGCGGTCAGATAGGTCTGATCGGCCTGATCGGACGGATCCGTCCGATTCCACCCACGCCGGGAACTGAGGCTGGAACATGGTGCAACCCCAAGACAACCGCACGGTCCTGATCGTCGACGACGACCCGAGCGCGCGCGCGGGGCTGAAGCGTTTGCTCTACGTGGTCCGCCAGGAATTGCCCCTTCGGGTCATCGAGGCGGACGATGCGAAGTCCGCCATGGTCACGCTGGCCCGGGAATCCGTCGATTGCGTTCTGCTTGACCAGCACATGCCGGGCAAGACCGGGTTGGAGTGGCTGCGCGAAGTGACGATCATCTTCCCGAGTTTGGCAGTGGTGATGGTGACGGGTGACCAGAGCGCCGAGACGGCGGTGGCTGCGTTGCGGGCGGGTGCCAGCGACTACCTCGTCAAGGGCTCGGTGACGCCGGAGCGGCTGGTCGAGGTGATGCGTGCGGCAGTTGGGCCGGACCGCAGTGGTCGGGCGACGCGCTGCCGTGGCGCGGTGGGCCGATCGGCCGAGTCGGTACGGCCAATGGGGGTGGTGGGCGGATACCGACTCATCCGCGAACTCGGTGAAGGCGGCCAGAGCACGGTGTACGCGGCGCGTCCGGCGCATGATCGCGAGGAGACGGGGGCCGAGTATGCTCTGAAGCTCTTCAGAATGGTCGGATTGTCGGCGGAAGACCGGCGCGTCCAGACGCAACGGTTCCTGAACGAAGCAAAGTCCGTGGCTCGAATCCATCACCCGAACGTGATCCGACTGGTCGATTTCGGCGTCACCCCGGAGGTTGGTGCGCCCTACCTGGTTCAGGAACTAATCACTGGCAAGTCACTGGCCGACTGGATTGCCGACGGAAATCATTGGGGGTATCGGCGGAAGGCGTCGATACTGTGTCCGTTGGCGGACGCGCTTCAGGTCGTTCACGAGGCGGGAATCGTTCACCGCGACATCAAACCGGAGAATATCCTGATCGCCGAGGACTTGACCGTCAAACTGATGGACTTCGGGATTGCCCAGATGCCCCATTCGCGACTGACCAGTGGTGCTCACCTTCTCGGGTCGCCGGCATACATGGCCCCCGAGTCGTGGCAGTCCACGAAGATCGATGCCCGGAGCGACGTGTTTTCGCTCGGGGTGGTGGCCTATGAACTGCTGCTTGGGGTTCGGCCATTCGATGACGAGTCTCTCCCGAAACTCGCCATGAAGATCATCAATGCCGAGTTCGTCCCGCCAGGGCAGCGCGACGCACGCCTTCCCCGGGTATTGGTGGAATTGGTCGAGTCCATGCTGGCTGCGGACCCGGCGGGACGTTGTCCGTCCATGGCGGCGGTGGCGGGTATTCTCCGGGAATTCCTTGACGCCACTCCGGCGCCCATGCCGCCGCCACGGATTGTACGTCTGGGGAAAGAGCATCTCCTGTCGGCCGGTGACACGGCGGGAGAACGGCTCTGTCCATCCGGCGGAAATGCGCCGGAAGCGTGACGCGGGCCACACTCCGCGGCACCGAGTGGCGGAGGCTGGCGGATTGTCCACGGCGGCGTGCGGGTGACGTCAGCCGCGGCTGTGCTGCCGGAGGGAGGTGCCGCACTCCTCGTCGGTCGCGCCATGGAGGTAACGTCCGTCACTGGTGGGCAGCAGCCCGGCCCTTTGGCGACGGCCGATCTCCGTGAGGAGCAGTGCGATGGCCCGCAGGTTGACGGTGTGGTGCGACGAGTGCCGTCGCGCGTGGGTTCCCATTCGTGTCATGACTCACCTCCATTGCTGCTGACGGGTCGCGATTTCGCAGGAAGTGTGCCAGGCGCAGAATAGTGTCGAGCGCGCGGTGTGGTCGTCGTGCTCGGCAGACTCGTTGGCACCGCGGCAGACCGTGGCCATCGGCGGCGGCATGTGGAGTGCGGCGGCAGAAGGCGAGCGAGCCCTTCGACGCGCTACGCTTGCTCAGGGCTGACCAAGTCAGCACCCGGCAACGCCGCTTTGGCTGAGACGCATGGTCGTGCGACACGTCCAAGCCAAGCGGTGTCACGGCCGCCGACGGGCGACCGTTGCCACCGCAACACGTTCGGTTCAGGTCGCGGGCGGGGCCGCGGATTCGGGTGTCGGGGTAAACTCCTCGGCGAGGCACGCGATGCGGTCTCGGTCCGGGGCTGTCAGATAGGTGGCCACATCGTCTCGCGCCGCGCCCGCGAAGGTGCTGCCCTGGCGGGCGGCGAGGTGGAGCCATTTCCAGGCTTCCGCGTAGTCGCGTGGGGCGAGGCGTCCCATGTAGTATGCCCAGCCCAGTTCGGCCTGCGCCTCACAGCATCCCTGCTGTGCGGCACGGCGGAACCACTGCATGGCTTCCGGTTCGTTTCGGGCACACCCGAGCCCTTTCATGCGGCAGCGGCCGATCGAGCACTGGGCTTCCGCGTGTCCCGCCTCCGCGGCGCGTGTCAGCCAGCGGTCCGCATCCGCCTCGTTGGGCGCCACCCCTCGGCCTTCACGATACAGGCCGGCCAGAGCCGTCATGCCCTCGAGGTTACCATTCTCCGCGGCCAGGGAGTACCAGCGCGCGGCTTCCGTGTCGTTTTTCCCGGTTCCAATGCCGTATTCGTGCATCTTCCCAAGATTGTTCTGAGCCGCGGCGGCTGACGGGTCGCCAAGGGCGTACCCTGTCGAGTCGGCCGCGCGCAGGAACCAGTTCCGTGCCTCGTGGCAGTCCCGCGGCACATGCCGGCCCTCGAAATACACCACGCCCAGCTTGCACTGCGATTCCCGGTCGCCTCGTTCCGCAGCGTTTCGAAGTTCAGTCAGTGTCGTTCCCATGGGTTGTGCCTCCAAATGAGTTAGGTTTCAGGTTTCAGGTGTGCGTCAGGTGTCAGCGCTTCTCGGGCGGCGATCGCTCGGTCATACCAAGGTGAAACTGGCAACGACGCTTCCGGAGCCCGCGAGGACGCGGGCGCTCCAAAGTCAGACCCCGTGCCAGGCCCTGGAGCGCCCGCGTCCTCGCGGGCTCCGGGTTCCTTCCGTTTCATAGGAGGTGTCAAGGAGGAGCACTCGGTCACTGAATCGGTTGCGTATTCCTGAACACTGACACCTTTTCTGCGCCGCTCGCCGGTGCCGGTGCCGCTGCCGGGCGTCGCCGAGTCTCGTTCACGGGAGTTCTGCCTGGATGTCTTCCTGCCACAGGCACAGGTTGACGATGGGCCACAGGGCCAGAGCCGAGGCCTGGGTTCGGGCCGTGTCGACCAGCGTGTCGAGCGCCGCGGCGCGGAACAGCGTTCCGCGCAGGGGTGTGCGATGCAGGAGATCTCGGATCAGAGGCTGCCAGCCGTCGGCAAACCATTCCATGAACGGTACGGGGAAACTCATTTTCGGACGTTTGAGTATCTCCGGGGGGACCACGTCGGCAAAGGCCCGGCGCAAGACTCGCTTGGACTCGACCATGTCGGCGGCCGCGATCTCGGTGACGTTCAACCCGGCCGCTTCTCCGCGTCGGGTTGCATCGCGCCAGTCCATCTTGTGAGTATCGGGCAGCGAGAAAGCCATCTCGACCAGGCGGTGATCGGTGAAAGGGACCCGGGCCTCGACCGAGGCCGCCATGGTGCTGGAATCGACGCGGAACAGCAGGCTTTCCAAGTTGACACGGGCATGGACATGCATATAGGCATCGAAGGTCGTGCAGGACTGGAAGCGCGCGAACATGTCCTCGTAGAACGAGAAAACCGCGTCGTCGCCGTCCAGCGCATTCCACACCGCGGCGGTGAGCAGTGCCTCTTTGCGGTCGGTCGGCAGCCACGAATTGAGCAACAGGTGCTGGTCGGGCCGGCACATCAGGTAGGGGCGGCCGTAGAGCCGCTGCAGGGCGTGGTCCGTCGCGCTCCAGGGCTCGCCGTCGCGGGGCGGTTCGCGGCGGGCGCGGTCGTAGTCGAAAGCGCAGAAGGTGGGGACCACGTAGCCGCCGAAGATCTCGTCGCTGCCTTCGCCGCTGAGGGCAACGGTGAATTCCTGCTTGAGGGCCTGGGCGAGGTGACAGATGGGCACCTCGTTGGGCGTGGAAAGGGGCAGGCCCTTGAAGCGGATCAGGTCGTGCCAGGTGTCAGGATACGTGTCTGCCGACAGATGGATCTTGCGGCAGGCGATGCCGCAGGCCGCAGCGGCCAGATCGACAAAGGACCACTCCTCGTAGCCCGGGATGTCGTAGCCGACGCTGTACGCCGTGAATCCTCCGCCTGTCAGCCGGTTCGCGGCGTGGGCCAGGATGGCGGAGTCGATGCCGCCGCTGAGGAACCCGCCCAGGGGCACATCGCTGACCAGTTGCTCACCGACCGCCAGATTCACGCGCTCCTGGACTCGTTCGGCGGCTTCAGTGACGCTGACGCTGCGCTTCTCCTCGGCCGACAGGATCGGGATGTCCCAGTAGCGGTGCGGGGCCGCGTCGCTTCCCCCCCGGACCGACACGAGCTGCTCGCCCGGCTGCAGGCAGGCAATCTGCCGCAGAAGACTGCGGTTGCCCATCGTGGTCTTAGTCGTGGCCAGGTAGTGCGAGACGGCCGGCAGGTCGAGAACGGGTTTCAGGTCCGGAAAGCACAACAAGGCCGGGATCGAGGAGGCGAAGAACAACCACTGATTCCTGCGGCTGAAGAACAGCGGTTTGACGCCCAGCCGGTCGCGTGCCAGGAACAGTCGCTCCTGCTTCGGATCGTACACGGCAAAGGCGTAAATGCCCGACAGCCTGTCCAGGCAGGAGTCGCCCCACTCAATATAGGCGCGCATCAGCACCTCGGTATCCGAGGATGTGGTGAAGGGGTGGCCGGCCGCCTGGAGGTCGCGCCGCAGCTCACGGAAATTGTAGACTTCGCCGTTGTAGACCAGAACCATGCCGGTCTGGCGATCGACCCAGGGCTGCCGCGCCCCGACAGGATCGATGACCGCCAGTCGCCGGTGGCCGAGCCCAACGCCCGGCGCCGCAAAACTGCCCTCGTCGTCAGGTCCACGGCGCCGCATCACCTGCATGCCGCGCGAAATGGCTACCGCGTCCGGCTCACGCCGGGCGCGGAGGTCGAACATGCCGATCAAACCGCACATGGCTTCTCCCGTGGCAACGACTCAGCCCGCCCCGCACATGGTAACGACCCAGGGACTCTACCGCGCGTCTTTGGGATCAGAGCGTTCAGTGTTCAGCCTGAGCACCGACTCTCGATCCCTGGTCCGGTCCGCATCATTCTCCCGTCAGCCCGGAGGACTGCCGACCAAGAGTTCTCTCAGGTCCTCAACGGCCATGCTTGTGGGCTCGGTGCGGCGGATGTCGCCGGTTCCGACCATGTCGATCAGGTCCTGTGCGGTTATCGGTTCCTTGTCCACCGTAACGGCAAAGTCGCCGGGCGACTTGCCGGGGACACAGTCTTTCAGGGCATGCAGCAGGACTCCGGCCGGCGTGGTCACGGTCCGGATGCTGGCGGCCAGCCCGTTCAGCGTCTCGGGGCTGACCTCCATCAGGAGCGTTTCGGTCGGTTCCGCGGCTGACGCGGACGCGACGGACGCGGGCGCGGTCAGGGCGGATTCGGGCACCCCAGCCGCACCGCCGATCAGGAGCTCCTTCAGGTCCTCAACGGCCATACTCGCGGGCTCGGTGCGGCGGATGTCGCCGGTTCCGACCATGTCGATCAGGTCCTGTGCGGTTATCGGTTCCTTGTCCACCGTAACGGCAAAGTCGCCGGGCGACTTGCCGGGGACGCAGTCTTTCAAGGCCTGCAGCAGAACTCCGGCCGGCGTGGTCACGGTCCGGATGCTGGCGGCCAGCCCGTTCAGCGTCTCGGGGCTGACCTCCATCAGGAGGACCTCGGTGGGGTCTGGCTCGGGTGCGGCGGGCGCGGGCACGGGAGCGGCGGGCACGGCTGCGGCAGCAGCGCTGCCGACCAGCAGTTCTTTCAGGTCCTCAACGGCCATGCTCGCGGGTTGGGTGCGGCGGATGTCGCCGGTTTCGACCATGTCGATCAAGTCCTGTCCGGTCATCGGCTCCTTGTCGACCATGACCGCAAAGTCGCCCGGCGATTTGCCGGGAACGCATTCTTTCAAGGCCGGCTGCAGAACTCCGGCCGGCGCCGTGACGATTCGGATGTCGCCGGACAATTCCGTCAGTGCCTGGGGCGTGATCTCGGTCAACAGAATCTCCGCGGGCGGGGGCGCAGGTGTGATCAGCGCGGATGTCGCCGGTTCCGGGGGGGAAGCGGACGCTGCCGATGCGGGCTGCGGCATTGTTTCCGCGACGGTTGGCGCGGCGACTGGACTGGCGGCAACCCCTGAAGCGGCGGCCTCAAGCCGCTCCAGGACGCGGTCCCGGCAACGGTCCAGCTCCCGAAGCAGCTCGGCAATCGGCAGAGCTGTCAGGTACTGCATTTCTTGGGTCAGATTGTTCGGCATGACGAATTCCGTTCGTTCCTGGCGACTCTCACTCGGCCTGCATCGTTCCGCTCCTGCTGCGCAGCGGTTTTGGGCGGTGGCACGCTAGCTGCGTCTCTGTCCGGCATGCGATACATCCTGATCATCCTCGTTCTGCTGAGTCCGGGACCGCTCGGGACTTGTCGTGCCACTGACTCCGGTTCGGCGGCGCCCCAGGCGGTCAAGCAAACGCCCGCTGAATACGCAGGAAGTCTGCCAGCAGCAGGCCCTGCCACGGCGCCGGATCCCGGCGAAACACGCCCGGCCAAGGCTCGCCCCGCCTTGGGCCTGTCGCGCAGCGGCGGTACGCCTCGCTCCCAGAGCAGCGGGTGGGGCAGATACTTCCTGTCGCTTCTGGTGGTCGGCGGTGTCATGGTTGGCGTACTCATGGTGCTCCGGCGCCTGCGCGGCCAACTGGTCGGCGCACCGCAGCAGCACAACCTCCGGCTTCTGGGCCGTTTGCCGCTGGACCAGCGCAACAGCCTGACATTGATCTCGGTTAAGGACGAGGAACTGCTTGTGGGGCACGGTCCCGAAGGAGTGCGGCTGTTGCGACGTTACCCCAATGGCGCCCGCGCGTCAGGTCCGGACACGACGGCGAAGGGGTGATGGGGAGTATGTGAGTATGTGAATGGGGGGATGTGGGTGTGACGGGGATGGTGGGGAGCGGGAGTCGGCCCCCGACGCCCGCCCCGAAACCACGGTACCAGGCGAAAATGAGGGCTCGAAGGCCACCCGACCTGGGGCCTGAAAGCCGAACACTGAAACCTCATACGGGTGATTGCGAACGGCAAACGAGGGGTTCACGACATGCAGATCTGGCGACGAGTGGCGTTTATCGGTGCGATAGCACTGTTGGTCGGGGGGGCCGCCGGGGCGCAGACCGCGGCGGTGGTGGGTGGCAACGAGGTGGGATTCCGGCTCAGCCTGGAAGGCCAGAGCTTCACCCGGGCGGTGAACATCTTCCTGCTCCTGACGGCCCTGAGCCTGGCACCCTCGTTCATTCTGATGATGACGTCCTTCACCCGGATCGTCATCGTCATCGGGTTCCTCAAACAGGCGCTTGGGGTGCAGCAGGCGCCGTCCGGCCGCATCGTGGCGTCACTGGCATTGTTTTTGACCTTTTTCATCATGCAGCCGACGTGGAACGCCATCTACCAGCAAGCGGTGCTGCCGTTCTCAAAAGGCGAGATTACCGAGGGTGTGGCGTTGGAGAAGGCCGGAGCACCCTTGCACCGATTCATGCTCGCCCAGACCCGCGAAGCGTCGTTGGCCATGTTCATGGACCTGGCGGGGTTGGACCCGGCCAGCAGCGAGGCGGACATCCCGTTGCGCGTGGTCGTCCCCGCGTTCATGGTCAGCGAACTGCAGACGGCCTACCAGATGGGGTTCCTCATCTATCTGCCGTTTCTGGTCATTGACGCCGTGGTGGCGACCTTTCTCATGTCCCTGGGGATGATGATGCTGCCACCGACCATGGTCTCGCTGCCGCTGAAACTGCTGCTTTTCGTCATGGTCGACGGCTGGGACTTGGTGGTGCGCGGACTGGTCGCCAGCTTTGTGGTGTGAGCCGGGCAGACCCCGGTGAATGCCGCCGCGGCGGGAGTGCCTCTCAACCCCGGAGCGCGTGGCGGGGACCGCAAAAGGGTGCCGTTGTGAGCGAAGAACTGGTTACCGAACTGCTCGTGCTGACACTGCAGACGACGGCGCTGCTGCTGGCGCCGACGATCATCACCATGCTGGTTGTGGGTGTCATCACCAGCCTTCTGCAGACGATCACTCAGGTTCGCGACAGCACGGTCACGTTCATCCCCAAAGTCATTGCCGCCGGAGTAGTGTTGGTGTTGACCGCGCCCTGGTGCATGCAGGTCATGCAGGGCTTCTGGGGCCAGATCATGGAGGTCTTCTCGAGGGGTGCACAGTGACGTTCGAGTTCCCGCTGCTAATGAACGTCGTCACTTTCCTGACGGTTTACGGGCGCCTGGCGGGGTTTCTGGTGTTCGCGCCGGTATTCGGGGCGACCCACGTGCCCGTGCCCGTGCGGATCCTCCTGCCTGCCTTGATCGGCGTGGTCGTCTCGCCTTTGCTCCCCGCCGACTGGGGCCCGCAGGCCCTTGGGGCCGCCCTCAGCCTGCCCCTGCTGACGGTACTTATTTTCGCCGAGTTCCTCCTCGGCGCCGTCGCGGCCCTGCAGGTCCAGTTCTTCGTCGAAATCTGGCGCATGGCGGGGGACATCATCGCCAGCAACATCGGCCTGTCCTTCGCGCAACAGGTTGACCCTTCGTTCGAAATGCAGGATACGGTCCTCGGTGTCGTGCTGACCCAGCTCTTCGTGGTGCTCTTTCTCGTGGCTGGCGTGCACTTGGATCTCATCCGCCTGGCCGTGGCCTCCCTGCAGCAGGTGCCGCCCGGCACACTGCTGCCGGCCGCCGACCTGGCCGAGACATCCTGCCGGCTGGCCGGTCGGATCTTCAGCGACGGCCTGCATCTGGCCCTCCCGGTCATGGGCATCGTGCTGTTCGTTCAGGTCGGGCTGGGGCTGATCTCCAAGTTCGCCCAGGAAATTGAAGTCCTGATGCTGGCCCTGCCTCTGCAGCTCAGCCTGGGGGTCCTGGTGCTGGCGCTGCTGATCCCGGTCTTTTCCGGAGTGATCCACTCCCACTTGGACGAAGTCCTTGATTTGGTCACGAGGCTGGTGACACCGTAGGGTGGAGGAATGTGTCATGTCCTGACGCCCGATGAACACCCGTTTCCGGTTGGCCGCCGTCGTTTCTGACTCCACCACTCCTGGGGCGAGTATTCCGGCTTCGCTCAGAATCTTCCGCCTTCGTCCGGGCACTTCGGCGTGACAAGGCGCCGTTGCACGCGGGCGTCGGGGGGCTGAACATCCGCCTTCCCTCCTCAACTTTCAGCCCTCAGCTTTCAGGTTTCAGCTTCCATCCCTCAGCGCGCGGTACGGTTCCTGCGTCTGACCTGCCCGACACCGCGCTCGGTGACGCCGGTTCGGGCCCCTTGCAGGCAGGGGGCCAGGGCGGCGCCGGCCGCGCGGCACACGGGAGTTCCGCAGGTGGCCCACGACCCAAGCAAGACCGAACCGGCAACCCCCAAGCGGCTTGAGGACGCCCGCCGCGAGGGTCAGGTCGCAATGTCCCAAGACCTGGTGGCTGCCATCACGGCGATCGGCGGTCTGCTGTTGCTCTTCCTGACTGTGCGGCAATTGCGTGTTGCGTTTGCCGACATTTTTATGCTCATTCCGTGGAGCGACTGCCGTCGGCAATGGGCGATGAGCGACTTCCAACAATGGGTTATGACCATCGGGCTTCTTTTGGCAAGAGTTCTGCTAGTTCCCTTATTAGGTGTGGTCGTGCTCTCGGTGGTTGCGGTGTGGGGACAGATCGGAATCTACTTAGAGACTGGGCTTATGGGGCAAGGCTTCAACAAGCTGGATCTGGTTCAAGGCGTGAAACAAGTCATTCCTTCCAAGGACAACATCGTAAAGCTGCTGCTGGCCGCGGGCAAGGTCATCGTGGTGGGGGTCGTTCTGTACTCGGCCATTCGCCGCGACCTGCAAGGGTTCGTCGTTCTGCCCATCCTGCCGCTCGGGGATGACGTGGACTGGCTCGTGCACCGCGGCCTGATCATGACCATCAAGCTGCTGGTCCTGCTTCTGGTCATGTCGTTGATCGACTTCGCGTGGCGCCGGTACCAGCATCGCGAGGGCCTGATGATGAGCCTGCAGGAACTCAGGGACGAACACCGGAACAGCAGCGGCGACCCGCAGGTGAAATCGCGGCAGCGGCAGCGGATGCGCCAGTTCTCGCTGGCGCGTATGATCGCGGAAGTGCCGCGCGCCGACGTGGTGGTGACCAACCCCACGCACGTGGCCGTGGCGTTGCGCTACGTCCCCGGCTCCTACGCCCCGCGCGTCGTGGCCAAGGGATTGCGAAAACGGGCGCAGCGGATCAAGAGCATCGCCCGCTGCGCCGGCGTGCCCATCGTCGAGGAACCGGCCCTGGCCCGGGCGCTGTACCGGCACGTGCCGCTGGGTGAGAGCATTCCGTCGCAGTTCTTCGCCGCCGTGGCCGTCATCCTGGCACGGTTGCATCGGCGAGGCGTGCGCCGTTTTGCGCTGTGAGAAACGTCCGTAACGGTTGACCAGAGAGTCCCGCACCATGAATGAAACCAGACGAACCTGGAATCCCGAGGTCTTCCTCGCCCTGATCGTCGGCGGGATCCTAGTCGTGCTGCTGGTCCCGCTGCCGGCCCTGCTCCTGGACCTGTTGCTGGTGCTGAACATCGGCCTGACCCTGAGCCTGCTGGTGATGATGTTCTACCTGCGCAGTCCACTGGAGTTCTCCAGTTTCCCCGCCCTCCTGCTGATGGTCACCCTGTTCCGCCTCTCCCTGAATGTCGCGGCCACGAAACTGATCCTGCTCAACGGGTTTGGCGGCCATGTCATCAACGCCTTTGGCCAGTTCGTGGTCGGCAACAACTACGTGGTCGGCGCGGTGATGTTCCTGATCCTTCTCGTGATCCAGTTTGTGGTCATCACCAAGGGCGCCACACGCATCGCCGAGGTCGCGGCGCGGTTCACCCTGGATGCCATGCCGGGCAAGCAGATGAGCATCGACGCCGACCTGAACGCCGGCATCATCGATGAGGACGAGGCCCGCGGGCGGCGTGAGAAACTGTCGCACGAGGCCGATTTCTTCGGCTCCATGGATGGCGCCAGCAAGTTTGTGCGCGGCGACGCCGTTGCCGCGCTGGTCATCACGGCGATCAACATCCTGGGCGGACTGGCCATCGGCGTACTGCAGCGCGGCATGACGATCGTGGACGCGCTGCAGACGTACACGCTGCTGACGATCGGTGAAGGCCTGGTGGCGCAGATCCCGGCCCTGATCGTGTCGCTGTCGGCGGGTATTCTGGTGACCAAGGCGGCGACCACCGAGGGCCTGGGCACGCACATTTCCGGACAACTCCTGCGCCGTCCCGAGCCGTTGATGCTGTCCGGCGTCATGCTGCTCGGCCTGGGGCTGCTCCCCGGCCTGCCGCTGCTGCCGTTCGCCGTCCTGGCCGGCGGGGCCATGTGGCTCAGCACTTCGGTGCGCCGGCGGCAACACCTGGCCTCGCAGGCCGCCGGGGGCGCCGCCGGCGAACTCCCGGGAACCGCGGCGTCGCAACTGGGCGGCGCCGGGAAAGCCAAGCAACTGGCCGGCGCCGCACCGGGCACGGCACCGGGTGTCGCGCCGGGCACGGACAAGCAGCCGGCGCTGTTGAGCACCGTGTCGCCCCTGGTCCTGGAGATCGGGTTTGGCCTCATCCCGTTGGTGGATCAGCGGCTGGACGGCGACCTGGTGACGCGTCTGGGCAAGATCCGCGAGCAGATCCGCGACGACCTCGGCATCCTCATTCCGCCCATTTCCGTGCAGGACAACATTCAACTGGCGAACAGCCAGTACCGGGTCCTGATCCGCGGCATGGAGCGGGGGCGGGGCACGGTGCAGGTCGGCTCGCACCTGGCCATCAATCCGGGCGACGTCAGCGGGCAGCTCGAAGGGGTGCGCACCACGGAGCCGGCGTTCGGGCTGGAGGCGGTGTGGATCGACTCGAAGCGGGTCGCGGCCGCCGAGACGCGCGGCTACACGGTCGTCGACTGCCCCAGTGTGGTGGCAACGCACCTGGCCAAGATCGTGCGGGAAAACGTCATCGAAGTGCTGTCGCGGCAGTCGGTCAGCGACATGGTTGACCGCGTCAAGGAAACCGACGCCACAGTGGTCAGCGAGCTGGTGCCGCAGCAGTTGAATATTGGCGGCGTACACCGGGTCCTGCAATGCCTGTTGTCCGAGCAGGTGCCGATTCACGATCTGGCCACGGTCCTGGAAACCCTCTCGGACTACGCCGGCCACACCAAGGACCCGCTGCTGCTCAGTGAGTTCTGCCGGCAGGCGGTCAAAGCGCGCATCGTGGCCCGGCACCTGGGCGACGACGGCAGCCTGCGCGCCTTCATCCTGACCCCCGACTTGGAGGACGGCCTGCAGCAATCGCTGTCACGCGGCAAGACCGGCGCTCTCAGCCTGAGCCCGGAGCAGGCCGACGCGCTGGTGAACGAAATTCGCAAAGAGTTTGGCCGGTTGCGGGACCGGGCCGACGCGGCGCCCGTACTCATCGTCGCCCCGGCCATTCGTCCCCACCTGGCCCGGCTCGTGCACCGCAAGACCCCAGACCTCGCCGTATTGTCCTACGCCGAGGTGCCGGATGACGTACGGTTGCAGGTGCTCGGCACGGTCGATGCACCCATGGCAAAGGAAGCTCTGGCAGCATGATCGTCAGATGCTACTCGGGAAACTCGCTGGAACGGGTCCGCGAAGTGATCCAGTCGGACCTGGGCGAACACGCCGTCATCGTGACGGCCCGGAAGAGCCGTCGCAAGGGCTGGCTACCCGGCCTGGGGCGCACGGTGTTCGAGGTCACCGCGGTGGCCGACGAACCGGTCAACGCCGAGAATCCGACCGCAGGGCAGGCCAGCGGCGCCGGCGCGGCGGTGCCGGAATCACTCTTGGAGACGCAGAAGGTGCAGTATCGCGGGCTGCGTCAGTCCATCCGATTGCTGGACGAGAAACTGGTCGAGATCGACGGGTGGATGGAGGTGCTCGCGAGTCGCTGCGGCGAAGCGCGGCAACCGGCGCCGCTGCAGTGGGTGCACCCGGAGTGGCAGGAGCGGATGCGGAAGACGCTGGCCAGCGAGATGCCGGGCCGGCAGCCACACGAGAGCGACTGGATCGGGGCGCTCGGGCGCCTGATCCCGACCGTTCCGGGCTTGGAGCTCCGACGCGCGCCCGGGGCCGGACCGCGGCTCTACGTGCTCATCGGCTGCACCGGCGTCGGCAAGACCACCACGCTGGCGAAACTGGCAGCCCGCGGCGTGCTGGGCAACCAGCTCAAGGTGGGAGTGATCACCCTGGACACGTTCCGCATCGCCGGGGTTGAGCAACTGCGCCAGTATGCCAACCTGCTCGGCATCGAACTCGCCGTCGCCTTCTCCCCCCTCGAGTTTCGGCGCGCGGTCGAGAGATTCGCCTCCAAGGATATGATCCTGGTCGATACTCCCGGCCGCGGCCAATTCGACAGCGCCGGGATCGCCGAGATCCGCAACCGGCTCGGGGGGATGCAGGACCTCCAGCCCGTGCTGCTGGTGCCGGCCAACATCCGTCGCAGCGAGGTTCCGGAAGTGCTGAACGGGTACGGGGCTCTGAGCCCGGCCCGGCTCATCATCACCAAGTCCGACGAGGCGGGCTGCACCGATGGCCTGACCCGGCTCTTCGACTTGGCCGGCGTGCCGGCGGCCTACATCACGACCGGGCAGAGTGTTCCGGAGGACATCCAGGAAGCGTCGCCGGCGTTGCTGGTGTCGCTGTGCTGCCGCCACATGAGCGGCGTCGCGCCGCATTCCGGTCCGGTGGAGCCCTTGACGGCAACAGACCCTGTCGTCGACGCCGCCGCGGGGGCCGCGCCAGAGCCAGCCACAGCGTTGGCCGCAGAGTTGGAGCGTTCGATCAAGGATGCGGCAGCGAAGTCGAAAGGCGGCGTGGTGCCGGGACGCAAGCCGTCCCCCCGCCCCCAGGAATCCCGTTCTCCGAACCCTGAGCCCTGATTCCCAAACACGGTCCCAACCGTCCACATACAGGAAGCCAGTTTCCATGGCCAGTCCGGTCTGCAAACCGAACGACACCGACCAGGCGGCGGGCCTGCGGCTTGCCGCGCGTCGCGCCACGGGCCACGACGGCAAGACGGTGGTCTGCCTGGCAGTGGCCAGCGGCAAAGGCGGCGTCGGCAAGACGTTTCTGTCGGTCAACCTGGCGTTGGCCTTTCGCCAGTTTAACCGCCGCGTGCTGCTGGTGGACGCCGACCTGGGTTTGGCGAACACCGACATCGTGCTGGGCGTCAACCCGAAGTACACCCTGCAGGATGCGCTGTTTCAAGGCTACGAACTCGCCGACGTCGTGGTTCACACGCCCTATGGCATCGACCTGCTCGCGGCCAGTTCCGGGGGGCGCGAGATGGTCGCCCTCGGCGAGACGCGCATGGGGTTGTTCATCGACGAGCTGCTGCGCTTCGCCACCCAGTACGACGTGCTGATCCTGGACTGCGCCGCGGGGATCGGCAACAGTGTCACCGCCTTCCTGGCCGCCGCACCGCTGAGCCTGATCGTCACCACCACGCAGCCCACTTCCATTATGGACGTGTACGCGCTGATCAAGGTCATCCGCCAGGAAAATCTGGGTGTGGACATCGCACTCGTCCCCAACATGGTCGCGGACCACGCGCAGGCGCAACGCGTTCTGCAACGACTGACCGCGGCCGCGGAGACGTACCTGTCCACGCAACTGGAAGTGCTGCCGCCGATCCCGTTCTCCGATGCCGTTTCCCGCGCCCTCTACGCACGCCGGCCCTTGCTGGCGTACGAGCCGGATGACGCGGCAGCCCGGCAGGTGGTGCTTCTGGCGCGGAGCATCCTGCAGAAGCAGAAGGCGGCAACGACGTTGGCGAATCTGGACATCAAAGGGCTCATTGACGGGGTCCTCAAGGGGTGAGTGCACATGCAGCGGGAAGCATATCGGAAGATCGTGCTGGTCATGGGCCTTGGCATCGGCGTCCTGTGCCTGCTGCTGAACCTGGCGATGGGCTCCGATCTGCTGCACGCGGCGTTCAATGCGCTGTGCGTGATGCTGGCCGCGTCGCTGATTCTGTTTCACGTCATGCGCTGGGTGGGCATGGTCCTGGGGCGATTCCTCCAGGAGCAGACTCAGCGGACGCGGCTGAACGGCGCACCCAAGACGGCCCAGGGCGAAGAGTCTGAAACCGCGGAACCCGCGAGGAATGTCTGAGCATGTCGGTGACGCTGACGAAACGACGGCAGGAACGGTGCGGGGCGGCTGACGCCGTCGCGCCGCGTCGTCTCGTCAACGACAAAACGTGGCGTCCGGATGCCCAGGCCGCGGTGCCGGTCGAAACCGCCGCACTGTGGCGCGCCCACTGGCGTGACCCCGATGACGCGGCGGCATACACGGCGTTGGTCGAAGCCTGCCTGCCACTCGTAACCCGGGCGGTTCGGCGGCTCTCGATCCAGGTCCAGTCCCGCGTCGATCCGCGCGAACTGATCGGCAGCGGCGTGCAGGGCCTGCACCAGGCCATCCGGCGGTATGCACCGGACCGCGGCGTGCCCTTCGAACGATTCGCCGAACCGCGCATCCGCGGCGCCATCATGGACGAACTCCGCGACCGCGACCCGCTGACCCGCCGCCAGCGCCAAGGCGTGCGCCAGGTCCTGACAGCCATGTCCGAACATGTGGCAACCCACGGCAACCTGCCCAGCCATCACGACATCGCGGTGCGAACCCAACTCAGCGAGGGTGACGTCGACAGCCTGCTGGGCATGGGTGCGGCCAGCGTCAACCTGGAGGAAGAGTTCGCCGAGGGGCTGCGGTACATGGATGTCATTGCCGACACCGAGACGCTCTCGCCGGCCGAGGCGGCGGACCAGAGCCTCTCAATGGAAGCGCTGCGCTGCGCCATCCGGCAGCTGCCGGAGCGGGACCAGCAATTGCTGTACTTCCGACACCATGAACAGCTGGGGGTCAAGGAGATCGCCCTGGCTTTTGACGTGACACCGGGGCGCGTATCCCAGATGTACAACGAGATTGTCATGCGGCTGCGCGTGTTGATGAAGACCAACGCCTGATCCCCGACTGGCGATGGAGGTCAAGCAAGATGGACACGAACACCCAGGGAAGCAACGAGATTCCCGAACTGACCCGCCTCCAGCCCTCCAGCGACGGTGCCGACGGAGGTGGTGCGCGGAACGCGTACGCCCGCATGCCGCGATCGTCGCACGCCAAGCCGGCCGAGCGTGCGGCGGCGGACCCCGTGCAGGTCCAACTCTCGGCGGCGGCGGCGGCGCGGTTGGGACAGGACGGGGAAAAGGCCCAGGTGAAGCCGTTCGTCCCGTCGGCGGTCTACGTCGCACCACGGCCCCAGGTCCGGGTTACGGTGCCGCCTCGCGACAGTTCCAAACTTGACATACCGGCGAACGTTCAGTATAGGTCTGGTGAGCGTTCAGTGTAGTTCTATTAGGATATGGACGTCCCGGCGGGGGCGAAGCAAGACCCATGATTCCCAGCCCGACAGCGGGCGCCGACGGCAACGGAGGACGACACCATGCAACTGCAACAGTCGCAGAGTAGTCTCCAGGAGCTTCGCCAAGAACAGACCATGACGTACCAGCAGATCCAGGCACTGGAGCTGCTGGCCGCCCCGGTGATGGACCTGCAGACCATTATCCGCGCCGAGATCGAGCGCAATCCCGTGCTGGAAATCGAGTCGGAAGACTTGCCGTTGCCGCTGCCGGGCGAGGACAGTACGCCGGTGGACAACACCGGCGACGACGACGAGTGGGTCGACCAAGTCCTGCGCCTCGACGAGGAGAGTCCCGTGAGTGCGGTGGCCAACTCGACGTGGAGCATGTCACCCGAAGACGAGGAGGTGCGCAAGCACTACCTCGACTCGATCGCCACACGCACCAGTTTCCATGATGAACTGGCCGAACAACTGCGGTTCCTGAACCTGGATGAGGCGACGCAGGAGTGCTGCGAGACGATCGTTGCCTGCCTGAACGATGACGGGTACCTGACCTCGCACCCGGCCGACCTGGCAATGGCCTGCGGTGCGTCCCTGGACGTCATCGAGCGCGCCATCACCGTGGTACAGTCCTGCGAGCCGGCCGGAGTCGGGGCTCGGGACTTGCGCGAACGGCTGCTGTTGCAGCTCGACCGCGCCGGCCGCGGCGACACGCTCGCCTACCGGCTGGTCGCCGACCACCTCGACGACCTCGGGGCGAATCGCATGCCGGCCATCGCCCGGAAGCTGGGTGTTGCGCTCGGCGACATCCGGGACGCCATGGACGAACTGCGGCACCTCTCCCCGCACCTCTCGCACGAGGCGATCGAGGCGCCGGAGAACTACGTCCAGGAGGAGGCGGTATTGATCGAGAAGGACGGGCGGCTCCAAGTCAACGTGCCGGACGGGCGGCTGCCGCGCTTGCGGATCAGCGGGCTGTATCGGCAACTGCTGCGAGACCGGACCACGCCGCAGGAGACGCGGGAGTATATCAAGAGCAAGGTCCGCGCGGCGTTCACGTTCATCAGCAACCTGTCGCAGCGCCAGAACACCCTCGAGCGTATCGTCAACGCCATCGTGCAGGAACAGCAGGAGTTCTTCCGCGGCGACTATGACAAACTCAAGCCCCTGACCATGGCCCAGGTGGCGCGCGGGGTCGGCGTGCACGAAACCACGGTCAGCCGCGCCGTTTCCGGAAAGTACCTGCGCTGCCGTTACGGCCTGTTGCCGCTGCGGCAATTCTTCACCGCCGGGATCGGGGACGGACAAGGCCACACGGTGTCCAACAAGGTCATCAAGGACGCCATTCGCGACCGAATCATGGAGGAGGACCCCGCGGCGCCTCTTTCCGACGGGCAAATTTCGACCGAACTGCGCCAGCGCGGCTGGAGCGTGGCGCGACGAACCGTAGTCAAGTACCGCGAAAGCATGGGCATCCCGGCACTGAGCATGCGGCGCCGGTACTGGTAGCACGGAACGCGGAGCGCGGAGCAACGCCTCCCCTCAAACCTTTGAACCCTTGAACCTCTGAACCCACATCCAACGTCTGTCAGCAAAAGGAGTTGCCGACATGTTGATCCTGGCACGCAAGCAAGACGAATCGATCATCATCGGAGACGACATTCAAGTGAAGGTCATCCGGGTGCAGGGCAATCAGGTGCACTTGGGGATTTCAGCACCGCGTTCGGTCACGGTGCACCGTCAGGAGATCTACGAGCAGGCGAAGAGCGAGAATCTGAAGGCGGCGCACGGGAAGTCGACCGAGTTAAAGGACAGACTCGGGGCGCTGCCGTCGTTGATGCAGGCGAGGACAAAGTGAGCCGGCGGATCGGGGCCTGGCACACTCCCTGCGTAAACAGCTTCCGATGAAAGCGGCACGTCGTTGCGGCCGTGAAGGTCGAGAGAGTCGCAGGAGCAGGTAGAGGGCGTAGAGCAGAGAGCCCTGGGGCAAGGAACCGGAACGCCCCCCCCCCGACACTCAGTCCTCGACGCCCGAACGCAGAACGCCGCGACCGCCAAGGAATGCAGAACTGACCGGACAGAGCAGCACGGAGGGTCACACCATGGTACAATGCGAATGCGAATGCGCGGTGGAAAGCCCCGTCAGGGCTTCAGCGATGGAAATCCGACGCGACAATGCGCTGCGCTCGGTCTACCCCATCGAACCGGAAACTCTCGTCGAGTTTGCTCGTGGCATCCCAGGCTTTGAGCAGATCGCGCAGTACCGGATTCACGGACTCGACGCGGTTCGGCCTTTCATGTTCATGGAGGCCGTGCGGTCAGAAAATGTGAGTTTCGTGTGCATCGATGCCTTCGTGGTGACGCGTGACTACTCCGTCCGTCTGCCGGCCGCCGTGACCGAACGGCTCGGGCTGGACAGCGAGGACGACGCCGTGGTGCTGTGCCTGGTCACGATTGGCGACACGGTGCAGTCGACGACCGCCAACCTGATGTGCCCGCTGGTCATCAACCGTCGAAACCGGCGCGGCGAGCAGGTTATCCTCGATGGCAGCGACCTGCCGGTCCGCTATGCCATCTGGCAGGCGCTCCAGCCCACGGTTGGCGCAACCGTACGCCCGTAGGGGGCGCGCCAGGCAGGCCATGGGCCCGGACGCTTGACCCACGCGGCTGCACCTTGCCCCGCGTCCTCAGAGCGTCGGTCCACGGTACCGCCAGAGACTGGCATCGTTACACTTCGCTGCAAGAGGCCGGCTATCGGCTGTAGCGTCGGCCTTGCAGGCCGACTCCCGGCCCTCTTGCATCGGAGTCTGGCTATGATCGGCCTGCGCCCCCCCCTGAACACTGAGCACACCCTCCCCATTCCCCCCGCCCGTCTGGCACGCTCTCTGCGTAGTACCTTATCTCACAGACCCGTGAACATACCGTCCGGGTCAAAATGGCGGAGGAACGCCCATGACACAACCCATGGTAATCCTCAACGATCAAGGCTCACGCTCCATCACACAGATGATGGACTTGGCGATGCAGCGCCAGCGCCTGATCGCCCAGAACCTGGCCAACGTCAACACCCCCGGTTACATCCGACACGACATCGAGTTTCACGAAACCCTGGCCAAACTGGTCGCGGCTGGCGACGACTCGTCGGCCGCCGCAGCCGTGCGGCCAACGGTCGTGGAGGACACGACGGATAAGATGCGGGATGACGGCAACAACATCATTCCGGGCCGCGAGATGAGCGAGATGATGCAGAACGGCGTGTTCTACAACCTCTTGTCGAAGGCGTTCAACACGCGGCTGAACATTCTGCGTTCGGCCATGCGCTCCGGCTAGCGGCACGCGCCGCGGGTGGAAACTATGGACATGAACAGCGAACAACGTCGACAGAGTGGCACACGGTGTGCGTACCGGGTTCTCGTGGACGGACTGGGCTTACTGTGGCGAAACGCCCCGCAGGGGTTTGGCTACTCCGGGCTGCAGCCGTTTGCGGCGTCCGGCCCCGGCGAGGTGCGCGATCCATGGACCCCGGCGTGGTCGAGTCATAGCCCATTGATGCATAGCAGGATCCACTGTATTCTTGAGCCGGAAGACAGCGAGGTGCGACCATGAGTGCGATTGAACTCTTTCCTGCCTTGGGGATCAGCGCCAGCGGCTTGCAGGCCGAGCGGACCCGTATGGAAGTGGCGGCCAGCAACCTGTCCAACGCACACTCCACAGGCGGCGCGGGCGGCAAAGTTTTCCGCCGCCAGCAGGTCGTTTTTGCCGCTGTATTTGCCGACAGCATGAACGGCGAGTCTGTCCCGGGCGGCGTGCGCGTCGAGGGAATTTGCGATGACCCGCGGCCCCTGCAAGAAGAGTATATGCCGTACAGTCCGGCCGCGGACAAGAACGGCATGGTCAAACTCCCGAACGTGTCGCCCATCGAGGAGATGATCGACATGATGACTGCAGCGCGGGCCTACGAAGCGAATCTCTCGGCCATGCGGCAAAGCCGTGATATGGCGCGTGAGACCATATCGCTCGGACGCGGCGGCGCGTAGCGGCATGCACTCGTGGGTGTTTGGGGTTCGGAATAGAGGCGAACGGGGTGTTCGCAGGTTGTACGGCAACGGAGACAAGCCATGATCGAAGCTATCGGCACGACCCAGATCCGGCCCCCAGACGCCGCGTTGCCGGATCTTCGGCTGGATAAGCCCGCGAAGACAGACCAGGCCCCGTCCTTCCAGGACATGCTGACCAACCTGCTTGCCGACGTGGACAAGGCACAGACGCAGGCGGACGCTTCCATTCAGAACCTCGCCGCCGGGAAGGAAAACACCTCCATCCAGGACGTGGTTGTGCGCATGGAGGAAGCGGACCTGGCGTTCCGATTGATGAAAGAGATCCGGGATAAGCTCGTCGCCGCCTACAAGGAGATCATGAGCACGCAGGTCTGAGCGCGGAGCACGGAGAAGGCCGAAGAGTAAAGCAACGGGACGCTCGCCGCCTGCAGCCCGCAGCTGGGATTACCGGCGGCGAGGGTGTCGGGCGCGTCCGAGCAGGCTTGAGCCCTGCACGGAAGGTTCCCGGTCTGGAACCCCTGAACCCATTGAACCCCAGAACCCTGGAACGCACCCATGGCTGAGACATCGAGCAACGCGCCGCGGAACATCCGCGATCAGATCGAGGCCCTGGCGGCCAAAGTCGTTCTCGCCGACCTTGCCGATGTGCAGGCGCTCGCCGACCTGCACACGTGCTTCGAGGAGCTCGGCGTGGCCGCGGAGGGGCAACCGCCCGTGGTCCGAGCCGCGGCAGAGAAAGCCGTCACGCTCGTGGCAGAGGTGATCCTGGGCGACGCGCCCGATCCGGCTCGTGTGATGCAGGTGCTCGGGGAAACGGTGACCGCACTGCAGTTGATCGTTCGCGACCGTCGCAATCCGGCGGAGGTCAAACTCCCGGCCGAACTGGGCTTGGCCGGCGCCGCGGCGCCCGCCGCTCCGGCCCCCCCGGCGACGAGCGATTTCAGCACGCGAATGGCGCGCGAAGCGTCGGCGATGACCAGCGACTTCCTCAATGAAGTCACGGATCGACTCGATACGGCCGAGAGTCTGCTTCTGGACCTGAAGGACGCGGCGCCTGCGCCGGAGGCCCTGTACAAGGTCTGCGGTCAGTTCCACTCGATCAAAGGCAGCGCCAATCTCCTCGGCTTGCAGGATCTCTCACGCGCGGCGCACGAGGCCGAGACGGCCTTGGAGCTCGCCGCATCCGGGAAGCTGTCCTTCCAGACCCAGGCGCGCGATATGGTCCTGCATGCCATCGATCGGTTGCGCGTCATGGGCGAGGAACTCGCCACAGGCCCGGCGCGTCCTCCCGGTGGTCAGGCTGAAGCGGGGCCGGCGGCGGCCCCGAAGGCCGAAGCCGCCGCCCCGGAGTCGCCGTCAGCCGTTCCGGCGCCCGCCCCTGATGCCGCGCTATCGGGCGACATCAGCGTCGATCCGGAACTGCTGGCTGATTTCATCGGTGAGTCCATGGAGCATCTGGAGGCGGCCGAGAAACACCTGTTGGAAGTGGGTAAGGGCGGAGCGGGTGAGCATCTGAACGCGATTTTCCGCGCCTTCCACACCATCAAGGGAGTGGCCGGTTTCCTGAATCTGGACGGAATCCGCGGTCTGGCGCACGATGCCGAGACCCTCCTGGATCTGGCACGCACCGGCAAGTTGTCGCTGGAGGGCGACACCATTGAGCTGGTGTTCGGCACGATCGATCATCTGCGGACGCTGATCGGCAAGGACACTGCGAAAGGCGGCACAGCGGGCCGGGCCGGGACCCAGGACCTGCGGGCCCAGATCCGCAAGGCGAGCAGCGGTGACGCCAAGGGCGCCGCCGCGCCGGCGGGGGCAGCGGCACCGATAACGTCGGCAGCCAGCTCCCCCTCTGCGGCTGCCGACGAGGGGTCCGAAAAGGCGCAACCCAAGGAAACGGTATCGGGCAGCGCGACGGTCAAAGTCCGGGAGACGATACGCCTGGACGCGGAGCGCGTGGATCGGCTCGTCGATGCCATCGGCGAGTTGGTGATTGCCGAATCGATGGTCGAGCAGGTGATCGAGCAGGCTGGCCACATGACCGACCAGCTCCACCGGCACATGAACCAGCTCGGAAAGATCTCGCGCGAACTGCAGACCATGGGCACCTCGCTGCAACTGGTCACGGTCCGGCCGATCTTCCAGAAACTGGTGCGGTTGGTTCACGACCTGTCACGGAAGATGAACAAGCCGGTGAACTTCGTCGTGTTGGGCGAGGATACGGAATTGGACAAGACGGTCGTCGATCAGATCGGCGACCCGCTGGTGCACATGCTGCGCAACGCGATCGACCACGGGCTGGAGGACTCGGTCGAAACGCGCCGGCAAGCCGGCAAACCCGATGCGGGCCGGGTCGAACTGCGCGCGTTCCAGCGCGGCGGCAACATCTACATCGAGGTCGAGGACGACGGACGCGGCCTGAACCGCGAAGCCATCATGGCCAAAGCCCTGAAACAGGGCCTGATCCGCGAAGGTCAGACGGTCAGCGACCGCGAGGTCTACAACCTCATCATGCTGCCGGGATTCTCAACTGCCGCGAAGGTGACGGAAGTGTCCGGTCGCGGCGTCGGCATGGACGTGGTGAAGCGCAATATCGAAACATTGCGCGGGCAAATCGAGATCTCCTCGACCGCGGGCAAGGGCACCTTGTTCAGCATCCGGTTGCCGCTGACCCTGGCCATCATCGACGGCATGATCGTGAAGGTCGGTCCGGAGCGGTACATCATCCCGACGCTATCGCTGATCCGCACCGTGAAACCGGACGCCCAGGACATCTCCTCGGTGCTGAACCGCGGCCTGGTCCTGCGCGAGAACAACGAGCTGCTGACCGTGGTGTCGCTGGGCGAGCAACTGGCGGTGGATCACGGCGCCGGGTCGCTGGCCGACGGGCTCGTCGTGATCGTCGAGGCCGAGGGCCGACGCGCCGGGCTCCTGGTCGACGCGCTGCTGGGCAAGCAGCAGATCGTCATCAAGTCCCTGGGCGAGATGATGAGGCAGATCCCCGGCGTCGCGGGAGGCGCCATCATGCCTGACGGCAATGTGGCCCTGATTCTCGACATTGACGGCCTGGTCCGCATGGCCACGAGCAGAAAAGAGGAACCAGCCGCCGCCGTGGTGGCGTAAGCGGCAGGATACCCGACGAGCATCGGTCGGGGTTCGCTATTCGGTCTTGGTCCCGACCGGGACGGGGAGAATCAGAGCATGGCAACAACCACAGCAACCGCAGCGGGAACGGGACGCCGGGTCATGACCGAGCAGGCGGGGAAGTACCTGACGTTCAAGCTCGGGGCCGAAGAGTTCGGGCTCGAAATCCTGAAAGTCCAGGAAATCATCAAGCTGATGGAAATCACGCGCGTACCGCGCACTCCGGAGTTCGTGCGCGGCGTGATCAACCTGCGCGGCAAGGTGATCCCCGTCATCGACCTGCGCCTGAAGTTCCAGATGGAGTCGCAGGCGACCACCGACAAGACCTGCGTCATCGTGGTGCAGGTCGCGCAGGGCGACAGCCGCGTAACGACAGGCGTCATCGTGGACGAGGTTTCGGAAGTGCTCGATATCGCCGCGGAGCAGATCGAACCGGCGCCGGAGTTCGGCTCCGCTGTGGATACCGCTTTCATCCTCGGCATGGGCAAAGTCGCGAAACGAGTCGTGATGCTCCTGGACGTGGACAAGGTCATGTCCAGCCGCGAATTGGCCGCCGTGGCGGGCGTCGCTAAGCAGTCATAATGCCCATCGGCTATAGCATCGGCCGTGCAGGCCGATCCCTTGCGCCTTGCGCTTGCACCTCGTCTGCCTGGGCAGTTGCCTGAGTGCTTGCCCGGGAACTCCGGCCCCACCGACAGGCGCCCTGCACCCCAAGGCGTCGTCGCCGCAGTCGCCTTGCACACTCGCGCCGTTTATCCGCACAGGTCGAAAAGGAAAGAACCATGCAAGACAAGCGTCTGTCGCTGAGAATGAAGTTGGCCGTCGGGTTCGGCGTCCCGTTGCTGGGCATTGTCGTGTTGACCGTCGGGTCGAACCTGCTGGTTCGAGACATCGGCAGGAATACCGCCGAGGCCCGCGCCGAGAGCAAGGAGAGCTTCGAGTTCGCCGTCCTGGCGCAGAAGATGAAGCGCGACACCATTCAGATCCAGCAGTGGTTGACCGACATCAGTGCCACGCGTGCCCGCGACGGTCTGGCGGACGGCTTTGACGAGGCGCAGAAGGCCTACGACTCCTTTTGCGCCGGCCTCGAGAAGTTCAAGGAGATGTACATCCGCGAGGACAATCGCGAGAAACTCCGAGAACTCGCGGACATCAGCACGGCCCTCGACGCCTACTACGCGATGGGCAAGACCATGGCCAACGCCTACATCAAGGACGGCACGGACGCGGGCAACAAGACCATGGGCGACTTTGACCAGACCGCGGCGGCGCTGGAGGAGCGGCTCGAGCCGTTCGTGGCGGGCCAGGCGCTGGAGGGGGACGCGGCGCTGGGCGCCATCGGGGTGCTGATCTCCAGGCTGCAGGCACTCGCGGGCGTGACCGGCATCATTGTCGCGGTGTTGTCCTTCCTCGCGGCGTGGTTGCTGGGGCGCGCCATCACCCGGCCGATCAACCGCGTGATCACGGGGCTGTCGGCCGGATCCGACCAGGTCTCGTCCGCCTCGGGCCAGGTGTCGAGCGCCAGCCAATCGCTGGCGCAGGGCGCCAGCGAGCAGGCGTCGAGCCTCGAAGAGACATCGGCCTCGCTTGAGCAGGTGGCCTCGATGACGAAACAGAACGCGGAGCATGCGAACCAGGCTGACGTTCTGATGCGGGAAACGAAGGCCACGGTTGACAGCGGCCTTGAGTCGATGCGGCGCATGACCGGAGCGATCGAGAAGGTCAAGGACTCGGCCCACGAAACCGCGAAGATCATCAGGACGATCGACGAAATCGCGTTTCAGACCAACCTGCTGGCGTTGAACGCCGCGGTCGAGGCGGCACGCGCCGGCGAGGCGGGCAAGGGCTTCGCGGTCGTCGCCGAGGAAGTGCGGAACCTGGCGCGGCGCAGCGCGGACGCAGCCAAGAATACCGCCGATCTGATCGAAGGCTCGCAGAGGAACGCCGAGGCCAGCGTGAGCGTGACGCAGGAGGTGGCCAAGTCCCTGGCGGCGATCCAGGAGGACGCCGTGAAAGTGGCGACGCTGGTTGCGAGGATCGCAGCCGCCTCGAAAGAGCAAACGCTGGGCATCGCGCAGGTCAACACGGCCGTGTCCGAAATGGACAGGGTGGTGCAGCAGAATGCGGCCAGCGCCGAGGAGTCCGCGAGTGCGTCCGAGGAACTGTCGGGCCAGGCGCAGGAACTCAACGCCATGGTGGGCGAAATGAGGGCGATCGTCGAGGGCGGCAGTGGCGGTGACGGCGTGACCCTGCGCCCGCCGGCGCGGCCTGCGCACGCACCGCAGGCGCGGAGGCCGGTGGCGCAATCGCGCGGGAAGGCAAGAGCACCGACGGCGCTGCCGCACCGTGCCGGTGCGAACGGGCGCCGCGCCGCCAGGCCCGCACTGGCCGCCGCCAGCCAGAGACCGGAAGAGGTCATTCCGCTGGACGACGCGGACCTGAAGCAATTCTGAGGTCACGGAAGGTGGCAAGGGCTCATGCCGCTGCCGGTATCGCTCAGTTCGACAAGCAGGTAGCGGCCGGGCGTGACCGATCGCGCCGTGGCTC
>Ga0208961_1000163_pt1 | contig 33600 bp, 20 predicted proteins | sample RifOxyB3_FD_184034 | JGI IMG/M metagenome (GOLD analysis project Ga0208961, IMG submission 184034) | Groundwater microbial communities from Rifle, Colorado - Rifle Oxygen_injection B3 (SPAdes) | ecosystem: Environmental > Aquatic > Deep subsurface > Groundwater | place: Rifle, Colorado, United...
TTTCTGAAAGTTCTTTCCAGAAACTTGCGCGGCAAGGACGGCAAAGCCCTGGCGTTCGACCTGACGGAACCGCGGTACACGGTCGGCCGGACCGAGGAGAGCAACATCTGCCTGCCGGATGCGTCGGTCAGCACACACCACGCCGAGCTGCTCTATACCGCGGAAGAGGACTACGCCGTGCAGGACGTGGGCAGCACCAACGGCACCCGGGTCAACGGTGTCGGTATCGGCACAGACGCACGACAGCTCACCCACGGGGACATCGTCCAGTTCGGCGGAGTCGAAGTATTCTACGAGTGATGCGCAGGCAAGACTGAGGGATGACGGCTGAAACCTGAAAAGGATACAGAGGGACCGCCTTCGGACTCCAGACCTCAGCCTTCAGTTTTCATCCATTATCCATCCGACCTCACCGTCCACCCATCCGAGCCATTTCGTCCAGGATTTGCTTCACTGCCCCCCTGGCCTCGTCGAACGTCTGGAACCGTTCCCGGTGGTCCTGCCGAATCATCTGCGTCAACACCTGCATCAGGCCCGGCCGCAGTCCCTTCAGTCGGTTCAGGCTGACCTCTGCGTCCGGGGCCACGTGCCGCTCCATCAACGCGCGAATGTCCGGTGCATCGAAGTAAGGCTCTCCGGTCAAGGTGTGGTAGATGACCATGCCCAAACTGTAGATGCAGCTCGCCGGACTCTCCACCATGCCCCAGACGCGCTCCGGCGGGAGGTAGTACGGAGACCCCGAAATGAACTGCCCGTCCGGGTCCACCAGTTGCCCCGCCTCGGCACACAGCCCGTAATCGATCAGGACCGCGTGCTCCGCGGTGCTGAGAATAATGTTCTCCGCCTTCAGGTCGCAGTACAGGTAGCCGCGGCTCCAGATGTGCTGCAGCGCGTCCAGCATATCTACTGCCATGCGGTACACCGCCACTTCCGGGAGCCGGCCGCGCTGATCCATGAGCTTGTCCAACCGGTTCCCCTCGATCATCTCCATGGCGTAATAGTACTCGTCGTCCTGGAAGCCGCTCTCGACGCAACTCACCAGGCAGGGATGGTCGCCGATGACCTTCGCCACCCGTGCTTCGCGCAGCAGCGACTCGATCGCCACTGGATCGGTCTTGTTCATTCGCCCCAGGATCTTCACCGCGAACACCTGGTCCGTCATTTCAGTGTGACAAGCCTTGTAAACACTGCCCATCGAGCCGCCGCCCAGGGGCTCAAACAGCCAAAAGTTGCCGATGCGCAGCGGCACAAACTCCATGGTGCCGCAGCTCTGACACTGGGCCACGTGCAGCGGCTCCAAATCATGAAGTACGATGTGGGAGAAGCAGCCCGGACAGAGAATGAACCCGCTCTCCAGCGACGTGAGCCGACGCGAGTTCTCTTCGCGATACCGACGCCGCGCCTCGACCCCGTACGCCTTGGGCCGCTTGCGAATCGGGTTGGTCAGACGCGGCACCGTTTCGGCGGTTGGCGCCTGGTCTTGCGCCGCCGCCGGAGCGGCCTCGGCAGCGTCTGCCCCCGGCGCCCCGGGCGCCGCAGCAGCATCACTGGGGGGCAATGCCAGGGACACCGGCTTTACATGCTCCGGACGCATGATGTTGCCGGGCATCTCGGTGCGCGCCACCCGCACCGTCGCCGACTTCTTCGTCTCCGACGTGATCGCACCGGCGGAGACAATACCGGTCGCCTTGACCTGTGCTTCAGCCCTTTTCCGTGCCTCCGCAACCACTTTCCTGACGTCTTCAAGGTTCGCCGTCTTCGTCTTCTTCGGTTCCGCGCTCTGCGAGTCCATGGGAACCGCAGCCGCAACCGGCACCGCTCGGGGGGCGGCTGCCACTGCGGTTGCCGGCCCCATGGTGACCCCGGGCTGCTCCAGCCCGCGCGCGAGCGCCACGATGGGCTCAGGCGCCGACGCTCGCACTTCTCTCAGCGGCCGCGAGGCTGCAAATCCTCCCGTCGGCACGGCAGCGGCAACCGGCACAACCGCGGGCAAAGCCGCCGCAGGCGGTGCAGGCTTGGCAGCCGCCGAGGCCCCGGGCTTCATTACTCCCGGCAGCTTTCCGGACCATGGCGGCCGCGCGCCAGCCGGCGCCGCAGGAGCGGGAGGCAAAGATACCGCAGGGGCCGCGGCCGCGCCAGACGCCAGCCCCGCAGGCTTCGCCGCACCGCCCGCAAGTTTTCCGGCCCACGGTGGGCGTGGCCCCGACGGGACCGCTTTGGCCGGCGCGGCCGCAGGTGGGGCCACCGCCTCAACGGCCGGGACCGCTTCTGCCGACGGCGTCGCCGGAGCGCCCGATGGACCAGGATCCGGACGCCCCAACGACACGCGCGCCGCCATCTGTACAGACCATGGCGGACGCGCCGCCTCCGGAGACGCCGGAGCAGCCGGTTCCGAGGCTGCAGCTTCAGCCACCGGTTCGACGACCGGCGCCACTGCCTCTGCAGACGGAATCGCCGACGCATCCGAACGGGCCGGCGCCGGACGCCCCAACGATGCCCGCGCCGCCATCTGTGAAGACCACGGCGGACGTGAACCCGACCCGGCCGCGGCCGGGGGAGTCTCCGCCAGCGGCTGCGACGTCTTCGCCGGCTGGTCCGCCTGGTACACCGGCTTCATCGTGTTGCTCGGTAACGAAGTCCGCTCAACGCGGACCGTCCCGGACTTCTCCGTGTCCCGCGGTACGATGCCTTCCTGAATGCCGATCTTGTGCTCCGGAACCGGCTCCGCCTCTGCTACAGCGGCTGCAACCGGGGCGGCCTGGGGCGCTGGGCCGGTACCCGGACGCGCACCCGGCGGCAGTCCCGGCTTGGCGCCACCTCCCAGTTTCCCGGCCCATGGCGGGCGCGGGCCGGTCGGCGGGCGCGGCGGCGGAGTTGGCGGCGGTACCGGTTCAGCCGGGGGCGCTGACTCGGCGGCGGGCGGCGGTACGGCGACATCCGGTCGTGGGATTGCCTGCGATTTCAGCACGAGCTGCGGCCTGGGCATCAGTTTCCGCGGCGCGGCCGGCGCCGGGGCGGCCGTTGCCGCCGGTCCGGCCAGCGTCACCGCTGCCGCGGGCGCGGCGCCGGATCTGCCTGCCGGCTGCACCATCTGCAGAGGCTGAGAAATCGTCACCGGCCTCAATGTCAAAGGAGGCAACGGCGGTTTCTTGACCGACGTCAACGCCAGGGTGGACGTCGACATCGTGCTCTTCTCGGATGGACCGGCTGGACTCGCGGCAGCGACAGGCTGCAGAACCGGCTTACGCTGCGTTGAACTTGCCCCAGGCCTCGTTGCACTCGGCGGCATGGGAGGTGCCGGGGCGCGCTGGGTCGAAGACGGCGACGGTTTCTTTACCTCCGCCCCGGTTGCCACAGACTCGGGAGGTGGCTCAGGCGTAGAGGGCGGAGCGGATGCCGCCACTCCGGGGATGAAGAAACGATGCTCGCACTCAAGGCACTGTGCCTTGCGCCCCCGAAGCGTCTCGGGCACCTCGAACTCCGCCCCGCACTTCGGACAGCCAACCACAATCAGCCGGTCTTCCGATGGAGTTTCGTCTACAACCGACGCAATCTCCAAACCCGCGGAACCGGACATGGGAACCATGAACAAGGACTTACAGCCCGGGCAATTCACCTGATTGCCGCGAAACTCATCGTCTGCGGCAAAGGCGCCATTGCATTGGGGACAAATGACCCGGAAAACGCCCATACTCTCCGGTGTTCCCGAACAGCTGTGTCTGACTCTGGACCTGTTTCACCGCCCGGCTCGGCCTTCTGCCGTGCACCTGGGCCATCCCCCCCTGGTTATGCATAAATCATGCCACGCGTCGAACCCAGCCACGCCAGCCGACGCGCAAGGCAACAACCACACCTGTCCAACACGTGTCCACCGCTGGGACGGCAAGCATAATAGCCTGCATTCTGCGGAAAACAATGCCACCGCCGGTTCGCGTTCACCACTCCGCGACGGTGACGTCTCCCGACAGCACCTCGCGCACCTTGCCTGTCGCGGTGCGCAACCGCAAGGCGCCCTCGCGTGACAAACCCGTCACCGTGCCCGTCAGCTCCTGGCCCAGAACGTGCACCCGCACCTCGCGTCCCTCTAGGATCGACAGGTGCCGCCACTCGTCCAGAAGCGGCCCTAACCCCTCATCGACCCACAACTCGACGGCCTGCTCGAGTTCGGCCAGCAATCCGGCCAGGAGTTGCGGCCTCGAAACCTCGATTCCGGCCATCTCCTGCAACGTGACCGCAGCCCCCGCCAGTCCGCCGGGAAAACCGGTCGGCGGCAGGTTCACATTCACCCCTATGCCCAGGATAAGATGCCTGATCTCATCCATGTCCGCACTCAGATCGCACAGGACTCCCGCAAGTTTGCGGCGGTCGCAGTACACGTCATTGGGCCACTTGAGGCGCAGCGGCAACCCGGGGCAAAGACAGCGTACCGCCCGCACGACGCACAACCCGGCAACCAACGCCAGTTGCGGGGCCCGAACCGGCTGGACACGCGGACGCAGAATGATCGAGACATAAAGGTTGACGCCCGGCGGCGAGAACCACTCACGGCCCAGTCGCCCACGTCCCGCGGTCTGCGTGTCGGCCACCACCGTCGTGCCCTCCGCGGCACCGGCCTCCGCCAGCTCGCCCGCAACGCGATTCGTCGAATCCGTCCGCCGCAGGAAATGGTACGCCCGCCCGAACCGGTGCGTGGCCAGCAACGGCAACACCTCCGTCGGCAGGGGGGAGTTCGGCGCCGCATCCAGGCGGTACCCACGGCGCGGCGCGGAGGAGATCCGATACCCCAACTCGCGCAAACCGCCGATATGCTTCCATACCGCCGCTCGGGAAATCCCATGCTGGACACACATCGCCTCGCCCGAAACGTACCCTTGACTGCGGCGGAGCAGGTCCAGGATGCCAACGGTGGTCGGGGTCATAGCGCAGACTCCTTCCGGCTTCACGGGGTGCCCAAAGATAGGCTGCCATTCACAACGGTCAACCTGAACCGCATGCCCAGGTTGACGATGATCGAAAACGGGCCGTGCTCTGGCGCAGGCCAGAAGACAGCAGCATATTGCTCCCATGACCGTGTAACCCTGCGAGAGCGGTTTCCGCCAGCAGGCTTGGTCTCAACAACGGGGCCGACAGCGTGAGCCTCACACCCAAGATCCTGTTCGCCGGTTACATCGCGCTGTTCGCCGTCCTGGGCATCGCGCCGTACGACCGTGCGGTGTGGTGGGCGGAGAATATCCCAATCCTGCTGCTGGTGACAGTACTCGTCGTGCTGTACCGCTGGCACCGGTCCTCGCCATTCGCCTACGTGCTGATGGCCTGCCTGGTGTACCTGCACACGGTCGGCGGCCACTACACATTTGAACGCGTGCCGTTCGATGTCGTCACCCGCACCTTCGGCTTTCACCGGAACCACTACGACCGCGTGGCGCACTTCAGTGTCGGGTTCTATGCCTTCGGGATCGCCGAACTGCTCCTGGTCAAGCGCCTCGTCAACTCCAAGGTCATTCTGTTCCTGTTCCCCATTTTCGTGATCGCAACCCTAGCCTGCGCGTACGAGATTTTCGAGTGGTGGTATGCCGTGCACGCCGAGGCCTCGGCCGGAACCGCCGTGCTCGGTTCACAGGGCGACGTGTGGGACGCGCAGAAGGACATGCTCGCCGACGTGCTCGGCGCCCTGTTCGCCACCGCGCTGTTCTGGCTGGCGTACCGCCGCAACCCGGCGTTCCACGAACTCGCCCGCACCGCACCCCCCGAGCCCCATCCCGCCCCCCCCACCGGGCACTGACCCCCGTCAGGCAACGACCGAAATGTCAGCCCCGGAATCCCGACAGAGTGGACAACGAAGTGGACGGCCAGGTGAACGACAGAGTGGCCTGCGTCCTCCCGCGGGACAGACAGTCGCAGATGAAGACCAGAGCCCGCGAGGACGCGGGCGCGCCAACGATCTGATCTGCTCGGCGCAAACGAGCCGGTTCTCTCCGTCCCAGGTCAGGGCCCAATCCGGACCGCCTCAAGGCGGGACTACGAGCCTGCCCAGGGGACGGGGCGCGGCAACGGCCCCGCATGCTGCGGTCTTCGCCTCGGCGCGATGAACGCCGGTCGGCCAGCGCATCGGAAAGCGGCACGGGACGGGACCCCGTCGCGCGCCGTTTCCCAATGCACGAGGAGGGCACGAGGGCAGTCAACGACGCCCCCCGGCTTGCCACGGCGAAGTGCCCGGACGAAGACGGGCGGGGACCGGGGCAGCGCCCCGGAGCCGTTGCCGGGCAGACGTCGCCGCATTGCGGAGGCGGACGTCGGGGCTCTGGCTCAGTTGCTCAAGGCACGGCAGGTCGGACGCGTCGCCAAGTGTGCCGATGGCCGCCACGGCGGACATCCTCAGGCAGGCGCCGTTGTTGCCGTTCACGATCTCGCGCGCCAGAGTCAGTGCGGGTTGGTGCCCGAGTCCGGCACAGACCTGCAGTGCCGTCACCCGCACCGGCTCGCAGACCTTGGCGTCCGCGGCCAGCTCGCAGGCGCGCCGCGCGAACCGCCAAAACGTGCTCACCAAGGCAGATACCACCACACTGCGCCTGCCCCCAGTCGCCCGGTGACGCAACGCGGCATGCCTGATCCCCACCAGAAGAACCTTAAACTGATTCCGCTATGCTCAGCCCAAATGATCTAAGAACGCCTTCAAGCATACCTACAAAATCTAATATGCTTATCATTAGTCGCTTCCATTACGCAGACCCCTCGGTGGCCGTTAGCTGCAAGTGCTGTTTTGTGATTTTTCTGTTAGCCTCGGGACGCAGCACCCAACTCCATCCCGGAACGCCCAGCCGGACTGGGCGCAGGCGGCGCGATCCCAAGGCGACAAGCACGCAGGTGCCGCGCGACACACTCCAGCCCAAGCGGCGGTGCCGTCCCGGCCGCCGTGGCGGGACTCTGCCGCCGCACTCCACATGGCGTGGCCCGTGTGTCGGGACGATTGGGGAGTGCTCGCCCCTCTGGAATCGACGTGTTCACCACAAGCCAAACACGACAGGCGCCCCCGCAACGCCCAGAACTCCGCGAAAGAGCAGCCGGTTGGAAGGTGCGAGTAAGGCTACCTCGCCAATACCGAAACACCTCCTCGTGCCTGGTCTGGCCCCGCGGCGCAGGGGCGCTATTTCGCCGGCGAGAACTTGGCGATCGGTTTGGCGTGGACGACCGGCTTCTTCTTGCCCTGCAACTTCCGGATCTCGTCTTCGGCGGCATGCACGGCGTCGGCGGAACCGCAGACTTCCAGCACAAGCCTGACGCGGTAACTGGCGCCCGGGGCCAGTTTCACCACGCGCTTCTGCTCGCGCTCGAAACCTTTGGCGTTCGGGAAGTTGATGCCCGGCTCAAGCCCGGTGACGTACCCCTCATTGAGCCCAACGGTGTTCTTCCACTGAGTGAAGCACGGCAACTCGCGCGTGTTGAACCGCACCACGATGCCCTTGTCTCCGGCTGCATTCCGCAGCAAGGTCAGCGTTGTGCCGTCCGCGGCGGCCTTCAGTGCATAGAAGTAGCACTGCTCCACATACCCCGAGACCGGCCCAGCGTAGACGTTGTACGTGTCCACGCCTTCCACGGCACGAGCGTCGCGCGGCGCCACCTCGACGATGGGGGCCACCAGGCGGCTGCCCTTCTCGAGGAACGGCGCGCCGAAATTGCAGTGATACAACAGTTCGAGTTCGGCCTCGCCGCCTTTCAGGTTGATGATCTCGTCCTCGATCGTCACCGCATTGGACCCGGCAACGGTGGAAATCCTTGAGACCAGACGCAGTTGCGGGAAGAACAGCATGCTCTCATCCACCTCGCCGACAACGGCCAGTTCCGGAAGGTCCTCGTCCTGATTGACCTGGACCTCCACCTTGTGCGCCGGCAGGTTGGCGATGCGACCGTGCAACGTCAGCGGGATCTCCATCGCGTTACCGTTGTTGTCCGGGACCACGTCCTTGACCGGCGGCCCGTTCGACTCCAACCCGCAGCGGACTACGCACTCGTCAAACCCCTGCAACCAGCCGAGCCCGCCCCGGTCCAGAATGCTGACGTACTTCGGGTTGACCGGGCCTCTAACCGGCGAGTTCCAGCCCACCGCACACCCGTCGCACTCGCCCTTCCACAACCCCATACCGCGCGTCGGCACCACCGAGAACCGGAACCGGCCATTGTCGATCTCGATCAAGTCGACGCCCTCGCACAGACCGCCGTGCAGTGTCTGCTTGCGGATGGACCACCCCGTGCCGGGGCGTGTCGCGCCCTCCCCGGAGTTCAGTTCGAACGAGTCCAGAGAGATACGCTCGTCGACGTCGGTCAACTTCCACGACGCTGGGTGGCTCATGGTAACCTCCACACGTTTGTCTATTGCCGTCGCTTCACGCAAACCCGGAATTGTCCTCGCTCTTCCATACTCGCAAACTATATCACGCCATCGCGCGATCGTGAACTCTCCAACGACGGGGTGTAACGCGGCGTTGGATTGAACGCCCCGTCACCTATTTCGCCGGCGCGGCAACGCGGATCATTTCGCGGCAGCACTCCGCGGCCACCGGAATCACCAACTGCCCGTCGCCCTGCGTCACGGCCACCTGCGCCAGGCAGCGCCACGCGCCATCGCGCACCTCGCCCATCTCCGCCTGCGCCGGGCCCGCCCCCGCAACCGCGATACGCACCTCACCCGGGGTCATCGGCATCACCGTGATCTCACGCGCCGTGGTCAGATCCGCATCGTCGCTCGCCACAACGAACGCGTGACCGGCGACCCGAACCAGTTCCCTGCCCTCGCGCTTCACGGCGCCCTGCGCCTCGACCGCGCGCAACCCGCCGTCCTTGCCGACCAGAAGGAACGCATACCCATCGGCGGGCAGTTCGACAGTGAATCCGCCCACGGCTGCTTCAACGGCGGCCCCGCCGTTCTGGAGCACCCACCCGTCGGCGTCCTCACCGGGGACGCGGAACACCCGCAAGTCCGGGTTGTCCGGTGTGACTGCCACACCCGGCGTGCCGGCGGCATTGAGGAACGCTTGATACAGGGCGCGCTGGTGCGGCGCGATCTCCTGCAACACCAACTCAACCGGGTCGACGTTGAACCACACCTGCCCTTTCCCGAGCCGATACCGGGTCACGACCGGCGCGGCGCCGCACGTGCCGAGCGCCTCGGCGCCCGCCAGTTTCAAGCGCAGCAGGGGGCGCACTTCGCCCGCAACCAGACCACTGCCCGCGGCCGGAACCAGTGTCCCGGCGACCGGCGGTAACCCGAACGGCAGCGCAGTGGGTTCCCCGTCCACCTCAACACCACACAACCGGCGCAGCCGGTCGCGTTTCGTCAGTTGCCGCTGCGCATCGTAGGAGATGTCGCCCGAGATGTACACGGCACCGCCGGCCTCGGCAAACGTGGTCAGGCGCTCGATCACCTCGTCACTCGGGTCGAACGGCACCGGGTAGACCAAAGCCTTGGCCTCGACCGGCAGTCGGTCCAGGGCGCTGTCCGGCAGCAGTCCGAAGTCCACGCGGCATGACACCAGCAGGTCGCTGGCACGGTGGAACGCGCGGATCAGGTCGTCACGCTTCCCGCTCTGACGGCTCGAATCCGGCAATAACACGTAGACTTGCGGGATTACGGACGCCCTATTCAGTTTCCCGAACGTCAGAGCCATGGCGCGGTACAGCAGAGCGGTCGGTCGCGGCACGTTGGTCTGGTGCACAATGCCGCAGGGGAAGACACCTTCCATCGGGTCACGCCAGTGCCAGGATGAGACCAACGCCGCGCCCATGCCGAACGCGTGGTGCACCTGGTACAGGAAGCGCCGGTCGAACGACTCGTGGTCGTCGCCCATGCCCCACGGGTCCGCCGCCTTGAATGTCGGGTGGTCCTTGGCGCCGAACTCGCCGAGAATGAACGGCTTGCCCAGCCCGCGCAGGTCGATATCGCGCACCTCCGCATCGAACGGCCCCGGCTTGCCGTAGTAGTGGCGGTCAGTGAAGTCCAGGTCCAGCGACGCAATGATCGGGTCCTTCATCGGCACCCAGCCCTGGCTCCAGCCGACTGAAACCAGTCGCGCCGGATCGTCGGCGTGAAACGCCGCGCAGTTCACGCTCGCCCAGGCACGCTGCGAGTTCGTCATGCACCACCAGAATGCCGTGACGTCCGCGTCCTGCCAGTCACCCTTGGCCTTGCCCGGCTTGCCGAACGCCGTGACCAGGCTGGCCTCGTCCGGCGTGAACGCCGGCTCGTTGCAGATGTCCACGGCCATTCCCGGCACATCGCGGTAGCGTGCTGCGATCTCGCGTGCCGTCTTCGCCTGTTCGGCCAACTCTGCCGGGGCCGCCGTGTTGTGCAGGTTCGGCGTATGGTAGAACACGATCCCGTACTTCTGCGCGAGTTGCACCATGGCGTCGCTGATGCGCTTGTCCTCCTCGGTCTTGAACGGCACGAAGCAGCGTGTCCAGCGCAACCCCGAATCGCGCATCTGCCGGTAGTCGCGGTCGAACCCGAGCGGACAGCGCGCGGTCACCGATCCGTTCTGGCCCCAGTAGGTCTGGCAGCCCATGAGGAACTGCGGCCGCCCGTCGACCAGGAACCGCGTCCCGTCCTTGGCGAACCGTGGCCCGCGCTCGATGACCGCCGCACTCCAGACCACGAACGCGCCCTCCTCGACGTCAATACGCGCCCCGTTCAGCCACAACTCCGTGCTGACGCGGTAGAAATCGGACGGCGCCTCGGGCAAGGGCCACGGATTCTCAACAGTCACGGTGTCGCCCGGATTGAGTTCGATCGGCTTGGCGAGCGTGGCCGCTGGCACCGCCGCGCCGTCCGCCGTCACGACGAACCGGACTTCGGCCCGCTGCGCCTCACGGCCGTAGTTGCTGACGCGAGTCCGGAACGTGACGCTCTCGCCCGGCCGATAGCAGGCATAGTTCGTGTCCGACTCGTGCACGTACAGCCGCCGCAGCAGACTCTCGACCACCGGGACAAGCACCTTGTCGAGCGCCGGAGAACCGGCCGCGAACAGATCATGGTTCGTGACGCCGAACACCGCCCACGACGAGCCGGTGTACGTGCCGGAAAAGTGGTGCACCATGGCGCCGGCGTGCCCGCGCGGCCGGTCGAACGCATCGACGCAATCAAGCAACGGCAGCCAACGTGCGCGGTTTGGGCCGAACCCGTGCCCGTTCAGACCGAGCATGGCCGTTGCCGAGTAACCCGCCAGCGGCGCATTCAGTGCGAACTCCGCAACCACCGCCTGCCCCGCTGCGGCACGCGTGCTGGCGACCCGGTCCAGCGTAAACGCCGAATCGAACACCCCGATCTGCTCCGGCTCCGGCCACAGCGCGTCGCGGATCCTGGCCCAGCGCGTGTTGATATGCGGCGCCGTCACGCGCAGCGCTGCGAGCGGATCGGCCTGCACACTCAACCCGGAAATCAACACACGGTGCGAGCGCCCCTTCTCCGCAACGTCCCCGGCGACGCCGAACTGGAACCGGCTCGCCTGCACAGGTCGGAACCGGTCACCCGTCCCACCACGTCCGACACTCGGGTTGTCCTGCCAATACGTCAGTTCGCCCGCCGGCACCTTGTACTCCGTCCACTCCGTTCCCAGTCGAATCGCCTTGTGCCAGCGCGACCCGTCCGTCTCGCTCCACTCGATCCACATGGACGGTGTCTGCGCGTCGCCTTTCGCCCAGAACCGCAGCACGGACCAGTCCGCCGGCAGCGTCCCCGCCACCGGAGGCGAGATGACCGTGTCCCAACCGATCAGGTTCGGTGTGGACAGTTCGAACCCGGTAGCGCCGCCCGGCCCCTCGATGGCCTGCAGCACCGGCGGTTCCGGCCGGTCGGTGCTCGGCTTCCAGCCCTCGAGCCCCGCGCCGAACACGGCCGTCGTGGGTGCGTCAGGGATCGGCAGCGCGCCCGGGTCAGACCATTTCCCATCCACTCCGACCACCGGCCGGTCGAACGCGTACCCGCCCATGGACACGAACGCACCGCCGCTCCGCAGATACTCGACCAACGCCGCATGTGCCGGAATTGGAAACAGATCCCCGGACGGGATCACCAACACGTCGATCTGCGCCGGGTCGAGGAAGTGCGTGTTCGCGAGTTGCTCGGGGCTAACGGCGAACGCCGCATGGCCGGCCGCACTCAGCGCCGTGACCAGCGCCGGCACCGACGACGGACAGGCCCGCGACGCAGTGTCCGGCGCGACGGGAGCGAAGTCCGCAGGCGTGACGGCCATGTCGAGCACCGCGATACGCGCGTGCCCGACAGGACGCGCCGGCAGGCCTTTGAGCCACTCAACGGCCACGCCGGCATCGGCTTCATCCTTCACCTTGCGCTCAGCGTCGGCGGCAGCAGGCTGGTAGTCGGTAGCGGCACTCCCCTCCTCGACCTGCAGATCGTCGAACCACACCGTCCCGTGCCCGTGCAAGACCGGAAGCACACGCATCTCCGAGGCCCCGTCCGGAATCTGTCCGGTCGCGGTAATGCGCGTCCAATCGGTCGTCCCGGTCAGCTTGGACGGCGAATCGTTGAACGCCAGTCGCTTATCGGCGCCATCGAAGAAGCTCAAAGACAGGTACGCACCGACACCGTCGCGCACGTTCTCGGTCCGGACCCAGCCGCTCAAGGTGTACGTCGCACCGCGCTTCAGCGGTCCCGCGCCGCGCTGCATCGTGTGCCAGCTCACCGGCACACTGTCCGGGACCACGAACCGCAACGCCGCAGCGCCGGAGTGGAACACCGCTGTGTCCACGTCGAACGTCCCGCCATTCGGCGCCGAACCGCCCCAACCGTCCGCCGTCTTGCCCCGGACACTGAAAAACTCGAACCCGCTGTTCTCAAGCAGGTTCGGCGACGCGGCGTTCGCAACGGCACCAGGCATCGACAGCACCAGGAACATGGCAAGACCGCGCATACCCATTCCTCCGTCGGATCGTGATTGTTCAGGGTTCAGGGTTCAGGGTTCAGGGTTCAGGGTTCAGGGTTCAGGGGCGCAGGCAGGAGCAGGCACAGTCCCCCCGGATGTCGAGTCCTGATCTCCGTTTGACACCTGTTCCGGTTTGTCGATCGTTGGTTCAGACCCCGTGGCTTGTGGGACGGGTGTCGATGGGAGGCGTCCCCGAACACCGAACACTGAACACTCATTCGCCTGTTGCCTGTTGGCGCCGAACGCAACCTCTCCTCAGTTGATGTTCCAGTGCCAATACTTGTACCCGGCAGCGTCTTCCGTGAACGGTGCTTGCGTGAACGGGTTCGCAGGGTTGTAGATCACGACATCGCTGGTATGCCCATCAAGCCAGAGGACGTTGGTCTTTCGCGAGTGACGACCGGCGGGGCGCCCGTAGTTCGTGTTGGCGTGTGCGCCGGCGAAGAAACAGATACGCCAGAAGCCTTGGGTAACGTCAGCCAGGTCCGTAGCGGTATTCCGCCACGTGTCCAGTACGTGCATCTTGGTCGACGCATTCGGGGCCTGCGAAATTCTGCGACTCCCACCCAGCGGGAGACCCACTTCGAGGTCGTCATTGACGCCATACTGAGGGCACCACGGCCAGTTGAGGTTCTCCGGCATCTCGGGACAGTGGAACATGGTCTGGTCCGCATAGTTGTTGTTGACGAGCCGCTCATGCCAATACAACCGGTACGAATTCGTCGGTTCGTTGGTCAACGACGGCACCAGGTAGTCGTCCTGATCGCCGGAGTATGACATCAGCGACACCGACAACTGCTTCAGTGCGTTCAGGCACACCACGCTCTTTGACCGCGCCTTGGCCTGGTTCAGTGACGGCAGCAGCATGCTGGCCAGAATTGCGATGATCGCAATGACGACCAGAAGTTCGATCAGAGTGAAGGCCGGCCGGCCGCACCCCACCCGCCCTGCCCTCACACGCACATCATGAACCCTTGCCATGGAGTGCCTCCTGTTGCAGACCGTTCCGATTCAACAATCTCCGCGACGCCAGTCGACGCCAACCGACTTCAACGACTTCGACGCAAATCCCGCTGCCGTCGCTTCTTCCGTGTCCGCCACCTGCGCTCACAGCTCGTCCATCTTCTCCGGCGCCAAGGTCATCTGTTCAATCGCTTCCGCCCACTTCCCGGCCGCACCGGGCCGCGTCAGCAGGAACATACCGGTCGCGCGGAGATCGTCCACTGCGAAGCCCCGAACCTGCGCCACACGTTCAAGACAGGTCCAGTGCCCATCCGTCACTTCCCCGACCTCTGCGGTCAAAGTGCCGTCAACACCGACCAAGTCCATCTGTCCCTGGCTCAACGGCAGCGCCAGGATCGCCTCTGACTTGCGCACGTCATTGCCGTCCAATGCCGTCAGCAGCAGGTGTCCCGTGCCGGCCTGGAACGGGGTGCCGTCAATCGACGCCGCCCCGGCCAGAGCCAGGGCAACAATCTTGCCGGACTCCGCGCGGAAGACCGCAACCTGCGCGCCTGCCGGGCACGCCAGTTCGACGTTTCCGAGCGTCACCTTCTGGTCCGTCGTCCCGTCGTTCAGGACCACGGTCAGTTCGCCGTGCTTCTCCGTTCGCGCACCCAGCGCGATCAACCCGGAATCGGGGCTGGTTTCAAGCAACGGTTTCACCCCCGCCCGCGCCGCGACATCCGCATAGATCGGGATCAACTCCGCCTCGGTCAGATGCAGTTCGAGCGGGTCGTTGATGAACCACACCGCGCCCTTGCCGATGCGGTTTTCGCAGACCAGCGGCACGTTCCCGGCCTGGCGCAACACGGTTGCGCTGACGGCATTCAGCTCGTATGTCGGGTAGGCGTCAAACGCCGGAAGCGCGCCCACGGCTGTCGCTGGAACGGGAGGGATGGCGCTGAAGCGCACGTCCGCGAACCGCCGGCTGCTGGGCTCGACGCCACACAACCGGCTCAGAACGTCGCGGCGCGTTTCCTCGCGGTCCGGCGTGAAGGCACAGTCGCCGGAGAGATAGACGAACCCGCCCTTCTTCGCATACTCGAGCAGCGTGCCGACGTCGTCGTCGCCCAGAATGTAGGCGAGTGGGAAGACGATGGCTTTCGGCTTCTCCTTCAGAACGCGTGCCAGCTCATACTGGCGGATGAGGGAGAACTGGACATTGGTCTTGGTCAGCGCCGTCAGCGCACTGTAGAGACGCGTCTGGAAATCGTTCTGCCCGCCCCCGAGCAGGAACTGGTCCGGCACGACAAACCACAGGTCTTCCGCCTTGAACTCCGGCGCGAAACGGCGGAAGAAGAACGCCAGGTCGCGGAACAGGAACCCGACCTTCTTCGGCACCAGTTCGCTGTGGTAATGAACACCATACGGGAAACCCGAACCGCGCATGTCCTTCATGTCCCACACGAACATCCCCGCTGCGCCCAGGCCGGCGTTCAGAAACGTCGCCCGGCGGAAGTAGACCAGCGCTTCCGGCTCGGGACAGTAGTTGCCGAAACTCACCTGCCCCGGATGGCTGGTACGCCCGAACTCGCCCACGACGTGACCGCGGCCCTGCATCCGTCGCTCAAAGAAGCGTGCGTACCCCGGTTGCCAGTCGCCGTAGTGATGCATGTTGGCGAACGTCAGGAGGCGCCGGCTCTCGAACGGATCCCCCGCCGGGAGTTTCCACACGTAGTTCTCCGTGGTGACCGGATGCGTGTCGCCGGTCTCACGCACCGCATTGATGCTCGGCGCCAGCCAGCGCTCCATCACGTACAAGCGGAACACCTCGATGTCGTGGCCCTTACGGCTGACCCACTCCGCCGGGGGTTTCTCGTACTTCGCCGCCGCCAGGCTTGCCGTGGGGTCGCCCCACGCGGCGCGCAGGGCTTCGTCGTTGCCGTACTTCGTCGTCAGAAACGCGCGGAAGTCCCGGTGCAGGTCGGGCTGATCCGCGTAGTCGATGGTGATCTCGTTGGAGACGTCGTAGAGCATTCCGGAGAGTTTGCGGTAGCGTTCGCCGTAGCGACGCGCAAACCCGGCCTGAAGTTCCAGGTCAGAGTCACTGACCGTTGCGCCGCCGCGGGTGTCGTACCAGCACGGCATCGGCACGATCTTGAAATGCTGCGCCAGTTCGAACACCGCGTCCATGCGCCGCAGCAGACGTTCCGGCGGCGTATCGATCTTGAGCGTGCCGAACCGATAGCCCGCGGGGTCCGCAAACGCGGAGACATGCAGCACCCTCCAGACATTGAAGCCGAAGTCGCGGCACCGCCCATAGTCCTTCATCCACGTGAGCGGGTTCTCGTAATCCGGCCCGAACATCACCCCCGTCTGGTTGACGCCAAACAGCATCATGGGCCGGCCGCCGGCACGGAAGTAGCTGTCGCGGAACGACAACGGGAAGCCTTCCGTCTCCTTGCCGTTCGGGACGAAAAAGCCAGTGCGCACGGTGTCGACCTCGCGCTCGCCCAGGAACAGGCGGTAGCGGAGTTCGCAGACCAGGTCGTTCAATCCGTCGGGACAAACCATCTCGAACACCAGTGGCTCGTCTTGTCCGGCCGCCAAGCACCGAGTCACGTCCTGAACCGTCAGGTTCTTGCCACCGGCAACCAACTCTGCAACGACGCGGAGGTCGAGGCTGTCACGCCCCGCATTGCACAAATTGACGTGAGACGCGATCCGCTCTCCGGGGCGGTAGAGCATGAACTCGGGTTCGGGCGAGTGCAGGAAGACGCCGGTCAGCAAGTGCTCCACGACCTGCTGCAGCGCTTGGTCATACGCGGGGTGCGAACCGTCGAACAGGTTGATATTCTCCAAACCGGCATAGGCCCAGAGCGAATGCTTGAAGGTCCCCTTGAAGTTGTGCGTCACCCCCAGTACGGAACCGGCCAGGCGCCCGTATCCGTCGCGGGTCTGGACCAGCGATGTCCAACGCGCCCGCGGCACCGGTCCGACCGCGTCGTTGGCACTGGTCATTCCGACCGCGGCAAAGCCTTGCAGCGGCCCTTGCAGCGCGCCGTCCGCCGTGACGATCCGCTGGTCCGGCGAGGTTTCGCAGGCGACGGCCCGTTCCAGGCGGTAGGACGCATCGAACACACCGACCTGGTCCTCGCGGAAGTGCAGTTGGTCGCCCACCTTGCCGAAGTGCGTGTTGAACCCGCCCCCGTCGAACCACTTCAGCGAGAAGTCGTCGAAGTACGCCGTCCCGTAACCGTAGAGATTGCCGACCACCCGGACGAAGGCCGTGTTGGGCGGCACAGTGAAACGGCACTGGGCCCGGCGCCATCCTAACGTGCCGCAGGTGTCCTGCCGGGCATCCTGCACGAACGACAGCCGCTTGCCCGCAGCGTCGTGGAAACTGACGGCCAGGTACGCGAACCCGTCGTGCACGCGCTCCGTCCGGATCCAGCACGTGGCCGCGTAGCTCTGCCCCGGCGCCAGCCCCGTCACCTGCTGGTTGATGTTGTACCAGGCCTTGGGCAAGGCGTCCGGAACCTGGAGCCGCAGGCAGGAGACGCCGCCGTGCGGACCGTCCTGGACGATCGCACGACCGACGGGGCTCATATCTGCGGCCTGCGCAATGGCCTGGTCCGATGTCCAGTGCTCAAGCGCGCCCGGTTCTTCCATTCCCGGCGCCGTCAGCAACTCGAGATCCGGACTGACATTCTTCCCATAGAGGTGGTCAAACGCATAGCCGCCAACCGAGACGAAGTCGCCCCCGCCCTTCAGGAAGGCTCGCACGGACTCCGTTGCCGCGTCCGGCAAACTCGGCCCGTACGGCAGCACCAGCAGATCGAAGAGCGCGGGCGACAACTGCTTCGGGTCCGCCAACTGCGCAGTGTCGAGCAACGTGATCTGACGCTGGGGCGTCCGCAGGAGTTCCGCCAGACGCGCCGGGTCAGCGCAACCGGCCGTCAGCTTCGGCGCCTCGGCGTCCGCAAACACCGCGATACGCCGCACCCCGGCGGCGTCAGGGATTTGACCGGGCTGCGCCGGTTCGGCCGCCGCACACGCCTCGACCCACACGCACGCCGCCAGAAATCGGACAAGGTTGGAACTCATTCGGATGGCCCCTTTCCGCAATCTGCATCGCTACGCTGCCGAGAATCCGAGGTGTATCAAGGCCTCCCATGAAACTGAAGGGGCCCGGGAGCCCGCTCCAGGGACTGGCACGAGGGGCTGACTTTGGAGCGCCCGCGTCCTCGCGGGCTCTTTGCGTCACTAAATTGACAGACCCTTTCAGGCGGAAGTGGAGGCGAGCTTCAGCGAGCCGATCCCCGCCCCCACTACCGCGCTCGCCGTAACCCGATGACAAAGTCATGCGTCGTCTCACCTGCGCCGATCGCGAGACGCCCATCCGGTGCGACCGTTGCCGGCACGACCTTAGCATCGTCCAGATCGAATGCGGTGACCGTCGGCCAGGTGCGACTGTTGAGCAGGCGCACCGCCGCCAGCGCGGGCTTGGGCTCACGCACGTAGCAAGGCCGAGCCCCACCACCCTGGTCAACGATCCCGCCTGCGATGTTCCGCAGGTAGATGACCACTTGGTCGAGATCCGCGGTGGCGAGGTAACACACCTGGTACCCCGTCGCAGGTTCGAACAACTCCGGGGCAACGCTCAGGGTTGCCGGGTCTGCCTTGACGGCATCAACCGCACTCGCGTAGCCCCCGGCAGCCTCGGCCGGACGCGTGTCAAAGTCCACGCCACGGCTCAGCAGCGCATACCCCAGCGCATAGGCATTGGCGTTGGCGGACTTGTCGGCCGGCATCACCAGGACTGTCCGGGGCTGGCGTCGCGTCAGGGTGCGCAGATCCACGCCCAGCGCCTGCACCGCCGTCGTGACCTTGCCGAACTCCGCCATTTGCCACTCATGATCGGCCGTCCACATGAACGCACCGTTGGCCCCGGCGCACATGGACAGCCAGATCTGGTCGCGAATGCCGCGCATGGCGCACTCGGGCGAAACCTTCTTCACGTCCTTCTGCCACCGGTTCTGGTTGATGCCACCCTCGCCGGTGAACATCGGGAACCCCGCCGCCGCCGCCCACTTGCTGCGCATGAACATGACCGCGCCGTGGTCCGCTCCGGGGCAACCGTCGTTGTAAGGGTGGTAACTGAACAGGTCCATCTTGGCGTCGCGCCAGCGCCACGGCTCGGGCCAGTCGTGCGGGCCGGGGTTGCCCAGGATCGGCGTGTGCGGGTCGATCGCGCGGATGTACGCCGTGATCTCGTTCACCCAACTCATCGGGGGAAAGACCATTTCGTTCTCAAACTCGTAACACAGCACCTCCTCGCGTTCCGCAAGGTATGGCAGCAGTTCGTCGAGGTAATCCTTCTGGCACCGAATCGCGTCCGCGTCCGTGTAGCGGAGTTCCGCCCTGGGCAGGATGTCCTTGCGCACGAGGAAACGCGCCCGGTGCGGCGGCAGTTGCCGCAGTTCGTCCGCCGTATACTGGGGTAACACGATCTTCTCGACAATCTCGGTGCTGACATAGGGCGGCTTGGTGTAGTCCTCGAACAGCGCAACGTCGAACCGGATGCCCAGCGGCCGGGCGAGATCGAACAGGTGCAGGACCGCCTTCAGTTGCACGGGATCCACGCGCCCGACGATGTCCATGTTGCGCAGCATCAGGCGCAAGCCGGTGACGCCGTGACGGTGACAGAGACCGAGGTAATCCTGCACCTGTTTCTCGACCTCCGGCGGCCACGGGAACCCGTGCGTGTACGGACTGGGACCGCACGGGAACAGGTCCGTTGAACGATTGAGCGCCCCGTCCGGGCCGGGCAACCCTGACGGCCAGTTCGCGTAGAACCCGCCGAGCGGCAGATAGAGTTCACCCTTGGTGTCGACGAACCAGCCGCGTGCATTCAACGTGACGCCATCCTTGCGGTACGCCAGCGTGGTGACGACCGTCCTGCCTTCGTGCCCTGCCGCATCGCGGAGCACGATCTCGTGCCGGGTGCGCGGCGTCTCCGCGCACGTAACGGCCACGGTCGCCGGCGCGCCGCGCAATTCACCGCTCGTCACGACCACGCCCCCGGTCAGGGACCATTGCGGCGTCCGCACATCGACCGGGAGATGGTTCCCGAACCGGTCCGCCGCCCACACCAGGACCGACACCTCGCGCCGAGTCACGGGCACGGCCGTCCGCGCCGGAATCAATTCGTAGTGATCGAGCGCGGCTGGCGTCACCGTCACCGGCAGACGCAGCATCGGCTGCGCGGGCCGGCCCAGATCGTCGCAAACCCCGACCAACCACGTACGCTCGCCGATCTGCCCGCCGACGTCGAGCACGGCCGGAGCAGATGCCCCGCCGCCGGCCATGCCGCAGGCCACGACGTTCGCGCCGTCCACAAGCCGCGCCGCAATCGGGGCACCGTCCTCCGCCTTGCCACCGCCGTTCAGCCCGGCAGCCTGGCACGGGACCTTCTCCCCGGCCTGGACAAAGCGCGGCAACCGCGCACGAATGGCCGTCACTCTCTCCCGAGCTTCGACCTGAGCCGCGGTGAACACTGGGCCGGCCGTTACGTGCACCGGCGCTCTGTTGAGGCGGACCCAGTCGATCTCGACGGTCGCACCGGGCTGATTGTTCGTCGTGTCGATCCGCACCGCGCGGAACTCGCGACCATCCCAGAACCCGGGGAAAAGTGCTGCCAGGTCGAACCGGAGGACCTGGAACTCCGTGCCGGCCACGTCGACGTCGCAACCCTTGTAGACTCCGTTGCCGTCGGTCAGATAGAGGGTCCACTTAGCCCGGGCGCAGCTCTGCTTGACGCGCAGACTGAGCGTCGTATATAACTTGGAATCAATGTGCAGGCCCTCACCCGGTTCGCTCGGGCCGAACATGTTCCCCCAGATCAGGTAGGGATCATTGCCCGTGACCGGAACGATGAGCATCCCGTTCTCCACACTGATCTTCCCGTACATGGTGGGGTTGTCCCCCCACCGGGCAATGCCCTCCTGGTCACCCTCGTCGAAGTCCCAGGCATCGTTGAAGGTCACGAACGCATACTCGTCGCCGTCTTCGGGCCGGACGCCAACGACGGGTGAAGCCGCCCAGCCCGGCGCTTTGGACCAGGACGCGAGCACGCGGCGCGTCTGGCCCGCGGCCATGGCACCCGGCACCCGCACGCAGACCGTCCCGTCGGCGTCGCGGAACACGGGCAGCGGCACGTCGGGCTGTTCCTCCATCGCAATGCGGAACGGCACGCCAGCCGGCCCCGTCAGGGGAAGTCCTACGGCGCAATCCTGGCGTGCAGACTTCGCCGTGACCTCGACGACCTGCCGCTGTTCCGCCTGCGCGTCGCACCACGCCAGACGCACTCCCGGGTCCTGGCGTGGCGTCCTGCAACCGGAAAGCGCCAGACAGGTTACAACCGCGATCCCGACGCGACCCTGCAGTGACCGCATGCTTCGTCTCCTCTCGCCTGTGTAGGATTGCCCGGTCGTCTACGCGACGGACCCAACAGACCCAACGGACCGACGCCCCGTCCCCCAGTACCGCGGGCGGCCCCCCGCCCGCATCCCGCATCCCGACCTCTCCTTCCACTTAGCCAACCGCGCGGCCCGGATACGCCTGGAACCGTGGCGGCACCAAGTGCATACGCTGTCCAGGCCTCGGAAGTTGTTCCGTCTCCTCATACCGTCGGAACAGTTCCACGGCCGTGCGCACGTGCCGCTCCAAATCATTCGCCACCACACCGCTCAGGCATGCGGCATCCGCCGCGCCGGGGACATTGCCGGCCCGGGCCAGCGCAACACTGGGAACCAGGCGCACCTTCCGGCGGTCATAGGCGCGCCGCACCTCGGCGAACCATTTCAGCGGGCAGACCAAACCGTCAACCGGGAACGACGCCGAGCGCAAGCGCCGCGCAACGCACTGACTGACCGGTGCGTTCGGCGGAATCGTGATGAGCCGCGCGTCCGAGAAGACCTCCGACAACGGCTGCGTCGAACGCCACAGCGCGATCAGCAGTTCATGGATGCTGTTGTCCGGCGGCTCGGCAATCAGCCCGATCGAGGCGCAACCCAGCGCCCGCAAGTGCGCCACGGCCGCCCGCACCGCCACCGAATCGTCCGCTCGGATCACGACATCAAACACCGAACTGTCCAGCGCACCGACCAGTATCGAGAGCCTGCTAAAGCGTGTGACCGCACGACGGAACGGCGGTGCCGCCACGAACTGGCCGTTGATTGCAAGACTCCACGGGAACAGACGCACACACGCGGCAGCAACACCCACCGTCGCGGCATGGACCTCTACCGGATTCGGCTCCCAGCCACACTCGCGGATCAATGCCGCACTCAGCTCGCGGAATTCCCGCAGCGGCTCGACGTCGCCCGGCGGGCTGAACACGTTCACCGTGGTGCGCTGCAGCAGACGCGCACCACGCTCAGTGATGAAACTGCCCGACCCGACCCGCCGCTCAATCAACCCCGCCAACGCCAACTCCCGCATGGCGCGACCTACGGTCAACGATGTGGTCCCCAGTTCCGTGGCAAGTTGCCGCTCAGGCGCCAGCCTCTCGCCGGCGCCGAGACGACCGTCACGGATCCCCGACACAATGTGCCGGATGACGTCCGCGCGCTTGTCGTTGCCCCGGGCCTCGCCCATCGCCAGGTCTCCCCGCAGTCTCAGGAATCGCGTGCCGCCCCGTGTCGGCCACTGCGTCCAACTACTTCCCGGACGCACGCCTTAAATATCAGTATAGTCTCAAAGGCGCATTATTGCAATACGTACTCTTCTAACTGTGTATAGCAATACCCCACCCCTTGACACGATTCGAACCGAGATCATTCCCTGGAGCGCCGTCGTCTCGACGGCTGCCTTCGGTGGCGTGCGGGACCCCGCGAGCCAGACAAAAGCGTCACCGCATCGCACCCGCGCCCTCACCCTCCCCTGCCGGCCTGCCCGCGCGCCTCACCCCTTCGACGGGTCCGTCACACGCCCGAGGAACAGGATCATCCACTCGCGGTCGCTCCAGCCTGTTGGCGACAACGCGTTCGCAAGGTATTTTAGGTGTCAGTGAATGGCGACCAAGCCGTCCCGTGCGAGGTGTCATCCTGTGCGTATCTACTTGGACCTATGTTGCTTCAACCGGCCCTTTGACGACCAGGGCCAGGTCCGGGTCCGATTGGAGGCGGAGGCCAAACTGGACATTCAAGACCGCATCTGCCGGGAAGAGGTCGAGTTGGCCTGGTCCTACATCCTCGATCACGAAAACGACGCGAATCCTTTCGAGGAGCGCCGGGAGGCCGTAGCGGCCTGGCGCCATCGTGCAGTTGCCGACATCGACGAGACTCCTGAGATCCTCGCGCGAGCACACGACATGACGGAGAAAGGCATCCGCCCCAAGGACGCGCTGCACGTGGCATGCGCCATTGCGGCGGGGTGTCAGTACGTCCTGACGACCGACGATGCGCTTGTGCGCAAGGCCCGAGGGTTGCGGGGTATTCGCGTCGTGAGCCCGTTGGATTTCATCCGGGAGACCAGTCCATGATCACTGACACCGAGATCCGACTGGCAGGATACCGAGCCCTGTCCAAGGCACTGGGCGATGTGCAGGCGGAGAAGTTCATCGCGTTGATCCAGCGTGAACCGTTCGACTACACGAAATGGCAGCGGCAGTTGTGGCCGGGCGTGTCCGTCGAAACCCTCAGCCGCAATGCGATGGGCCGGCGCAGCAAGAGCCGTCGAAGCAAACGCTGATGCACGCGCCGCAAAGTCACTCGAGTTCCGCCTGCCCCAATTCCGGTCACCCTCCCCTGCCTCACCCCTTCGACGGGTCCGTCACACGCCCATGACTTGCGGACCAGCCATGTGGAGTGCGGGGGCAGAGGCCGCCAACAGCGGCCGGCGACCCCGCTTTGGCTCGGCGCGGAGCGCCCCGCCGCCCACGGGAACAACCATTGGCCGACACGCCGACGCCAGCCGCGCAGGCCACGCGCCACCCGGCTCCGCCGGGAGCCAAAGCGGCGTCGCCGTCCTGCGATTCCGCATGACTCTGCCGCCGCACTCCACATGCGTCTGCCGATCGCAACACAGGGCTGTTTCAAGATCTGGCGCCGCGTCTCGGAAGGCCACACCTCCGCGCACACCCGGTAGGGGCGGCCTGTCCTCAGGCCGCCCCCCCCCGGCGTGGGGACACGCCGGGGGTACTCGCTGCACGCGACGGTCACGAATCTTGAAACAGCCCTGATCGCAACACGCTGCCGCTTTCATCCTGCACCGGCGGTGGTATGGTTACGGCGCAAAGGAGACGCTCAGCCTGTCCTGTTCTGTCCCCTGACACCTGAACACTGAAACCTGAAACCTCTCTCTGCCCCCTGGTGAAAGGGCCGCCACCATGTCCGATAAAGGCATCATGATCTCGCTGCGGATCGACACCGACCGCATTCGCACGCTGGCGCCGTTGCATGCGGAAACCGCCATTGCCGGGCTCGCGGACGGCGCGGCGATTGTCGCGCCGACCGACGCGGCGCTGCGGCCGGTCGTGGACCAGCTCCGTGAGGCGCTGCGGCGCCGGGTCGGCCGGAAACTGCCGGTCCTGAGCGACGCGGCGTTCGCTCGCGCGCAAGAACTGCCGGGACACCTGATCGCGGTCGGGCACGCCGGGAACAACCGCCTGCTGCGGCGTCTGCACTACCTGCGCTTCCTCGCGGACGCCGACTACCCGAACACAGGTTTGCGGCTGACCTCGGTCCACAACCCGTTCGGCGACAGCCACAACGTGATCGGTGTGCTCGGCGCGACTGCCGAGGTGCTCGAGCGCGGCGCCGCCGCGCTGCCGGAGCAGGTCGTCGATCAGGCCAGGCGTTGGGTCGTCCCGGGCCGGCTGTTCCACGTCGACCCGCTGCCGGTCACGCCGGACCCGGCGCAACTGATCAAGGAGAGCTTCGGCCAGCAGGGCTCCGCCTACTGGACCGGCCGACCGGGCGCCATGATGACCGCGCTGCGGCACCTGGTCGCTGGCGGCGAAGAGCGGTGGGCGCGCGCGTTCATGACGCTGGCCACGCCGTATGCCACCGGCCAGAGCCCCCTCTCCTTCTGGCTCATGTCGGCAGTCGATTTCTGGACCGACATCCTCGTGACCGGCTGGGACGCGGTCGAGGAACTGCCGTTCTTCACGGACGCGGAGCGCCGGCTCATGGCCAACTTCGTCGCCTCCTGCACCGAGTACTGCCACGACTCAATCACCTACCAGAAGTGGCGCATCACCGAGGCGGAACACCAGATCTTCAACCACTCGACGTTCCCGGCGCGTGGGCTGTTCTTCGGCTGCACGTACCTGCGCCGGCACGGCTACGCCGTCGTCGACACCGACGCGTGGATCGACAAGGCGATGCGCGTATTTGCTCGGGCATCCAAGGCGGGCCGGTCGTTCGACGAAGGCGGCGGCGGCTACAGTTGGCTGGTCGGACACGACCTGATCGACGTGCACCTGGCCACCGGCGACACGCGCTACGTGCGCAGCGCCAAGATGACGCACTACGCCGACATGGCCGTGTGCACCATGAACAACCACTTCGAGGCGATACCGTACGGCGACTGCGGCGCGTACCACGCACACCCGGGCAATGCGGCGCACATCCTGCTGCGCGCTGCCGAGTGGCACAACGACCCTGGCTACAAGTGGGTCGCCGACAAGTGCACGCCCGATGCCAGCGCCGCCGACGTGCTCACGCGCCACATCCACGGCGAGCCGCCCGCTCAACACGTCGGGATGTTCGTGTTCCCGCTCGACTCGACCATCTGGCGCTGGACCGGCCTGCCACGCTTCCCCGGCTACCCGGCGCCGCCCGACAAACGCAACGTCCCGGCCACGCGGTCGTTCGACAAGATCTCGCTGCGCGGCGGCTGGAGCCCGGACGATGATTACCTGCTGCTGCAGGGCTTCGGCTCCGGTCAGCACGGGCACCCGGACGCGAACTCGATCAGCCAGTACCAGGCGCGCGGCCGGCTGTTCCTGGTCGACAATGATTACATCCGCCGCATGCCGAAGCAGCACAACATGGTCATGGTCATCCGCAACGGCGAGCACGGCCCGATCCCGGTCATCACGCGCCTCGACCTGACCGTGCCGTTCGCCGGCGGCGCCATCACCCAGACCACGCTCCACGACTACAACGGCTGCGACTGGACACGAACGCTGATCTGGCTGAACCGCGACTGCATCCTGGCGCTCGACTCGCTGCGTGCCCTGAAGGCGGGCGACTACGAACTGCGCTGCTACTGGCGCACGCTCGGCGACGCGCGGCTTACGGACACCGGCCTGCATGCGAACCACACCGGCGAGCGGTTCATTGTCGCCGAACTCGGCGACTCCGAACGCCGGCTCGACGTTGAGCCCGAGCCGTTGAATACACCCGAGTACCCGGAGTACAAGTTCGGCGACTCGGCGCCGAAGGTGCTCTGCGAACTCCGCAAGGTGCGCCTGAAACGCGGCGACGAAATCGGTTTCATCAACCTGCTGCTGCCGAACGACACCCACGCGTCGCCACGTCGGTCTCTGACCTGGACCGCGCCCGGCTGCGTCCAGGTCGCCGGCGACGGCCCGACCCTGGCGGTCACCCCCGACCGGATCACCGTTGAGACTAAAGTTGACCACCCCCTGACGGACGCGAACCGCCTGACGTTCCTCACCGCCCCGCAGCCTGTCGCCTCGGCCACACCCGCACTGCCGCGCGGCGCCCGCCGCGTCCCGGTTGCCTGGTGCGCCGCACTGCCGGCCCCCGCCACCTGCCTTGCGCCGATCCCGGACGGCGGCTGCCTCGCCGGCTGCGCGAACGGTGCGGTCGTTGCCGTGACCGCCGCGGGACGGGCGCGCGAACTACTGCGGAGTCCGCAACCCATTGAAGCGGTGCTCGCCGGCCGACTCTGGGGTGAGCCGGACATCACGCTGCTGGCCACCGGACGGGATTCCGTACTGCGGTTGCTGAAGCCAGACGGAGAGACACGACTCGAGGTGCAGCTTCCAACCCACGCGAACATGCCCGGATGGGGCCGCGCCCTGTGCCTCGCCAACCTCGACGGCAATGGACGAGCCTGGCCCATCGTCGGCACGGCCGGCTGGCGCGTGCACGCCCTGAAGTGTGACGGTACGTTCCGCTGGACGTTCGACACTGTCGCGCACTCCGTCCTGTGCCTCGACAGCGGCGACCTGAACGGCGACGGCCGCGACGAAATCGCCGTCGGCACCATCTACTTCTGCGTGCCCGCCGCCACCGCTGATGGACAACGCCTCTGGCAGGACGAAGACTACAACGACTACTGGCAGGCTGGTCCAACGTTCCCCTGGGTCACGATCCGTGACGTCGACGGCGACGGACACCCCGAAGTCCTTACGGCCGGCAGCGATACACTGGTGCACTGCATCAGCCACGTGGGCGAGAAGAAGTGGACACGCAGTATCGGCGACGAACCGGCAGGGCTGGTACTGACCACTGGCGGGATTGTGGCCGCGTCGCGGACCGGTGACGTGCACGGCATCGACGGCAGCGGGGGCTTGCGCTGGCGCGCGCGTCTCGGCAGCCCCTGCACCGCACTGACCGCGAGCGGCAAGGGCGTGTGCGCGGCAACCGAGTCCGGCCGCGTGGCCTGGCTCGACGAGAACGGGAAAGTGGTCGAGTACGTCGATCTCCCGACACCGGCCGCACGCCTGTTTGGGTTCCCCGATGGTCGCGTCGTCGCGGCAACCGCCGCCGGGACACTCGACTGCCTGGGAGCGTAGCGGAAGGGAAAACGGGGGACGGATCCCAATGACACCCAACTTAGGGTCCGCCACACCCGCAGGGAGGGATGAAACCTGAAACCTGAGGCGAATGCAGGAGATCCGTTTTCCTCGCCGGACTCTGCACCTCAGCTTTCAGCTTTCAGCCCTCATCCCTCCAAAGCTTTCAGCCCTCATCCCTCCAAAGCTTTCAGCCCTCATCCCTCCAACGGCCGACATCAGAATCGCGCTGGGGGACATTCGGATGGATCCCGCCGCACGCCGCCATCAAGCGCGCCTCATCCCCGGACCGGCTCGAGCAGCAGCAACGTCTCCAGGTGCGGCGTTCCGGCAAACATGTCCAGGGGCACTACCTTCGTGACCTGGTAGCCGCTGGCCTGCCAGCAGGCCACCTGCCGCGGCATCTCGTCCGTGCCGCAACATGCCTGCAGCACCTTCCCCGGCGTCCTTGAGGCCAGCGCCGAGATCACCTCCGCCGGCATGCCCTGACGCGGCGGGTCGGCCAGCAGCACCTCCGCGTGCCCGTCCGGACGCGGCAGAAAGCGCATGAAGGACTCACCGCTGATCTGTCCGACCCGGAACGCAACCTTGTTTCCCGGCGGGAAGAAGCGGGCGTTTTTCTCCGCCGCTTCGATGCCCTGGGGCGACGAATCCACGCCCCAGGCGTGCGCGTAGGAGTCGGCGAGGAAGTGTGTGAACAACCCGTAGCCGCAGTAGAGGTCCACGAGGTGCTGGTCGCGAGCGGGCGCCAGCAGTTCCCTGGCGGTGGCGAGCATCACCGGCACCATCGCTTCATTCACCTGCGTGAACGCGGTCGGGTAGTACAGGTACCGGTGGCCACAGAACTCGACCACCAGCACCCCGGGTCCAAACAGTTTCTTCGTCTTGACACTGCCAGGGACCTGCCCCGAGTCGAGGTAGTACCGCGACTGTGTCGGGTCGACGAAAACGAACGCCGAGACCACCTCGCGGTCGAACTCCGGCAGCGCCGCACCCAGAATCTTCAATTTCCGTACGACCTTCCCGTCCAGACCGGAAACGTTGAAGATCACGCACCGTTCGGCGTAACTGCCGCGGATGATCACATGGTTCAGCGCCTCAGCCAGGACGCGGAAGTGCGACTCGCTCAGCTTCCCCTCCATGAACGAGTACAGCGCGCCGTGCTCGACCGGCTCAAGCACCGAACGCTCGCCCACCGGTCCGGGACGCGCGCCATCATCCTCCGACACGGCCAGTCGAAATCCGTCCCTGCCGTAACGGGCATGCCGCCGCGTGGTCGTGCGGTACTGCCGCGGCCGCGGCGCGGCCACAACGGGCGCCGGCGTTCCGGGTAATCGGCACGCTGTCCAGAACTCCCGGAGCGCCTCGTTCTTGAGCGCCAACTCCTGCGCGTAATCCAAGTGCGCCAGGGGCTCAATTGAGAATCCGTGCGCCATTGCGCCCATGGAACGCAACCGCGCCTGAATGAGATCGGCAAAGGTCATGACTTGTACCGGATGACGCGCAACCCCGGCACGCGCCCGAAATGGATCAGGTTGTCCGTGACCAGGGGTTCGTCGCAGTGCAGTGCGGTTGCGGCAATCAACGTGTCGTGGTCGCCCAAGATAAGACCGCTCTGGCGCAGAGCGCGGCGGACGCGGGCGCCCCGAGACGCCACCAACCGGTCCACGGGCAAAACTTCGAACGGCGCCAGAAACGACCTGGCCTCGTCAAGCCGGTCATCCCCGAAGCCCTCTTCGAATTCCAGAGCCGCGATGACCGAGATCGAGAACGCCGCCCCCGCATGCTGCTCGATGAAGGTCTGGGCGTGAGACGGTTGATGTCGCAGTGTCTCGCGGAAGAGGTCGATCAGGAAGCACGTGTCCAGATGCATCAGGCTTCTCCACCACTTTTCGCCTCTCCCCACGCCGATGGAGAAACACGGGGACGCACGGAATCCTCGCTGTGCGCGCGATCAAGATACTCCAAGACATCCCCCATGGCTTGATCCCGACCGACCGACCAATTCCCCAAAGCGGCAAGAATAGCCGCGCCCGTGTGTGGGCCGGGAGAAAACTCGGCACGCCGCACCACCTGCGAGAAGGACTCCCGTTCGGAGCGCTTGGCACGCCTGAGTTTCTCGTACGCGTCCAGTTCGAGTGTAATGGTCTTCGTCGCCATGCATGATACAATACACGAATGACCGAGGAAAGTCTAGTTTCGTTGCGTGAAACGACACGGTCTTGGGATCAATCCATCTCGAACCCGCCGTCGACGTTCAGCGACTGGCCGGTGATGCAGTCGGCGTCGGCGGAGCAGAAGAAAGCGACGGCGCCGGCAATGTCCTCCGCCGTGGCGGCGCGCTTCAGCGGCACGGTGGCGATGAATGCGGCCATGGCCTCGCCCGGCTTGGCGCCCATCAGTTGCGCACGGTCCTTGTCGATCTGCTCCCACATGGGCGTAGGCACGATGCCCGGGCACACGGCGTTGACGTTGATCCTGTAAGGCGCCAGGTTCAGCGCCGCCGACTGCGTCAGGCTGATGATGGCCGCCTTGCTGGCGGCGTAATGCGCCTGCAGCGAGCGTCCGCGCCGACCGGCCACAGACGAAAGATTGACGATCTTGCCGTAGCTGCCCAGCAACCCGTCGTCCGCCGTCGCACCCGCCGTTGGGCGCGCCTTTCCGACCGCCAGCAGATCGGCCGGCGCGCCGCCGGCGCGCAGTGCCTCGGGCAGTTGCCGGAGCATCTGGCGCGCCACCGCCTGAACCATGAAGAACGTCCCGCGCTGGTTCGTGTTGATGACCCGATCCCAGTCCGCCTCGGTCAACTCCAGCAGCGGCTTGGTCTGTACAACGCCCGCGTTATTGACCAGCATATCGATCCGGCCCAACCGCGCCACCACGCCATCGACCAGGCTCTGCACCGACTCCGCACGCGAAATGTCGACCTGCAGCGCCACCGCCTGGCGCCCCAGCGCCGCGATCTCAGCCGCCGCTGCTGCGGCGGTCTGCGCGTTGTAGTCAGCCACAACAACGTCGGCGCCGTCCCGGGCCAGTCGCAGGGCAATCCCCTTCCCGATCCCCTGCCCCGCCCCAGTCACCACCGCAACCTTGCCGGTGAAGCGTTGGTCCATACCGATTCTCCCTGCTTGGGCGGCACCGCCCGGCTCTCACGCCAGATTCCGGATCAACCCCAAGTCGCCGGTCTTGGCTGCTTCAAGCACCAACCCCATGTACTCGTCGACCAGGTCAGCCGTCAGAGCCACGGGCATGTTCTCCAGTTTGCTCTTGAGTTGCGGGTTTTTCGCTGCCGTCAGGGCGCGCGTGATGTGCGCCGGTGTAAACGCCGGCACGTCGCCCAGGCGGGTCGGGAACCCGATTTTCTGCTGGAATGCGATCATCGCACGGGCCACGGCCACGCCAAGTTCGCGTCCGCTCAGATTCGCTATGCCGTGCGGCGCATACCCGGCCGCCTCGTAGATCCCGCCCACGACACGCAACGGCGCCTGGATCGCCGGCGCGAAAAACACGGTGTAGTACGGGTTCAGGATGGCGCAGGCGCGGCCATGCGCGACGACGTCGACCAACGAAAAACTCGTGAGGTGCCCCCCGTTCGTGCCGCCGACCATGATCGCATACCCGCCCAGGTCAGTCGCCAACCCGAGTGCTTCGCGCGCCTCGGCATCGCGCGGCGCAGCCATGGCTTGGGGCAGAAACTTGACCACCGCCTGAATCGCCTCGCGCGCGATCTCCTCGACCAATCCGTAGTGCGGTTTTCCGACTGCACCGTACAGGACTTCGAGACAATGCGAGCAACCGTCCAACGCGCCATCAGCGGTCAGTTCCGCCGGCGCGCCGAACGTCACATTGTAGTCAAATACCGGCTGGATCGGGACAATGCTCTCGTCAATGATCAGTTTCTTCTGCCCCGTCGCCATGTCGGTGATGTTCGAGTATTTGGTCAGGTGCGCCGCGGAACTGGCCGCCGTCTGGATCGCCACGTGCGGCGTCAGGGTACGGCCAGCCTGCGCCAGGGCCTTGCCGACCAGGCCCATGCCGTAGTAATTCTCGTACGCACCACCGAGCGTCCGCATGACCTCGGCGGCCTTGACCGCATCAATGGTGCTGCCGCCGCCGAAACTGACGATCACGTCCGGATTCAGCTTCTTCAGTTCGGCCGTGATCCGCGCCACGTCCTCATAGGGCGCATTCGGGCGCGCGCCCGGGATCTCGCCGATGCGTGTCACCCCGGCCGCGTCCATCGAATCCCGAATCTGTTTCACGAACGCTTCCGACGCCTCGAACTTCGGCCGCAACAGCAAGGCGCGCTTCCCGTGCTTCGCCACCGCCGCACCAACGCGCGGCATCACGCCCAGCCCGTGCAGATAGGTGCCCTTCTTGAACTGCTGCAGCAACGCCCGTGCCCGTGCAAAGTCCGCCATCGCCTGTTACTCCTTCCGTATCCTGCTATGCCCCGTCGTCCCACTCTATCGAGGGTCCCGCTGTTGTCAGGTCACGATCGCCGAGACGTGCGGGTGTCGACTGTCGAGTAGGCGGGAGCACCTCTGCTCCACAACCACACACACACAAACATCCCTCGGTCATCCCCTTCTCCCCCCGCCTCACACCTTCGTTCCTTTCAGCACATCGGCTGCGAACGCCTCGATCTTGACCATCGACTCGGCGAAGCTCGCGGCCGTGACCTGCAACGCCGGGTGTGCCACGAACTGCTCTGGCGTCATACCGCCCTCGTCGTACGCCTCGGAGAAGTATGGGATGCGCATGAGCCGCTCCATGACGTCGGCCGGGATCGGCGCGTCGATCTGCGACGGCAGCGGCGCCGTGCCGTAGGTCATCAGGAATCCCTCGAGGATGTTCGGGAACACCGTCAGTACGGCGTTGGCGCCGGCCAGTTTCTCCAGGTGCCACACGCGCATGACCCCGTCGACCGTGGGCCCCACTCGCATGGAAGCGGCCATCAGTTTGGTCGGGTAGCCGCGCTCGCGGTAGAGCTGGTGCGCCTTGCGGAAGATGGCGATGCCGGCCCAGCGCAGGTCGGCGACGCTGAGCGTGATGCCGCGTTCCTTGGCCTGCGCCTGCAGCAGCGGGTGGTCTTCGTACCGCCCCAGCATCATCACCGCGCAGGACCGCCAGTACCGCAGGTTCGTGCCGCGCCGATGCGCCTCGACCAGCCCGGCCTTGGCCGCTTCACCGACCGCCACCAATTGCGGCACGGTGAAACCCAGCGTGACGTTCGTCGGCACCCCCTCCGCGGCCAGTATCCGCACCGCGTCGACACCCTCTTTGGTGCCCGGCAGCTTGACCATGATGTTCGGGGCCGCCGCGTGGATCCGCCGCGCCTGCACGAGCATCGCGTCCAGATTCGTCATGTCGCGCGGGTCGACCTGGCAGCAGATCTGCCCGCACCGGAACCGGTTCGCGTCCGCCAGCGGCCAGACCATGGCGGCCCCGCGCGCGGCAATCTCGATGAACAGACGCCACATCGCCTCCTGAACCGGCAACCCGGGCGTCTTGCGCGCCTCGGCCTCGAGCCAGGCCCGCCACGGCGCCGGATGCTTCTCGAGGACCTGCCAGGTCAGCGGTTGATTCGTCGTCACGCCCTGCAACAGGCTCCCGACGGCGAACCGGACCCCGCCCGTCGGCGCCGGTTCGAGCTTGAACAACTCCGCGGCCGACGGAATCGTCGGCAACGTCGCCTTCAGCCAGTCTTCGAAAACCAGCGGCGACGAATCAAACCAGATTTCCATCTCCGGATTCGTCGCCTGCAGTCGCGCGATAGGATTCACAGCACTCACGTTTGTCCTCCGGTCTTGGTCATTCAAAACATCCTCGCTCCGTCTCGGGCCTCGGGGGCGACATGTCACCCGGACCGCGTAACGGGCCTATCGATTTAACCACCTCAAATGCGCAACCACGCCCAACGTGGCCGGACCGGCTCGGTCCGGCATG
>Ga0208961_1000165_pt1 | contig 33474 bp, 22 predicted proteins | sample RifOxyB3_FD_184034 | JGI IMG/M metagenome (GOLD analysis project Ga0208961, IMG submission 184034) | Groundwater microbial communities from Rifle, Colorado - Rifle Oxygen_injection B3 (SPAdes) | ecosystem: Environmental > Aquatic > Deep subsurface > Groundwater | place: Rifle, Colorado, United...
AGGACCGGTTTGTTGGCCGGGTTATCTTCCGCTTGTCTCGGTCGCGCCCTTCGGAAGTACGACGCGGCTTCGTCCGGGTGTCCTTGCCCTCATCCTCGTCGCTATCCTTGTCATGATCCTTGTCGTTTCCCGGTCCGTCAGAGGACAAGGATCGGGATTAGGATCGGGACAAGGATTCGGATGGCCCATCGTCACTGCCGCCGCCCATTCCTCGCTCGGTCGTCTTGTCGGGGCCAACACCTCCTTCGACAGTTCCCAACGCCGTCGGATACGAGCCAGGTCGTACAGGTCCTTGACGCGGCAACTGTCGGTCCGGCGGTCAATCTTGGCAATATACGTGGGCAGCGAACTGAGGAAAGCGCGCATCTTCTCGCCGGCCAACCGCTCCATTGTGTATGCCTGCACCATGAACCCGCTCACGGCCAGGTCGGCCCGCGAACTGGCACGCAACTTCTCCGGCGCCGCGACATCCACCTCGATCGCCGGCAGCCCGAGCACTCCCGGCCGCTGGTTGTCCCTTACTCTGACGGACACCAGGAATCCCGTCCAGCCGAACGGGTGCTGCCCGTCCGCCGGCCTCATCGCCACCTTCGTCGTCTCGACCGCGTACCGAACCGGGTCCTGGCGACTGAAGAAGTGCCGCAGCGCGACGTCGGTCTCGCGCTTCAGGTATTCCTGCTGATCCTCAAGGCGGGAGTGTGCCTCGGCAAACGCCAGGGCCAGGTTCGAATCGACGTCGAGCGATTGGCGCAGATACTCCCCCAACCGAAGGCTCAGTATCCGTGCGCCTTTGAACACGAGTGCGTCCCGTAGCGGTGCGTGCGCGGCAAACGCCGCCAGCACCTGATCGAGCACGGCGTTCTTCCAGCGGACCTGTTCCTGCGCGTTCATCCGGGCACCCCCAGGTTCCACGCGGGGTCGATGGAATTCCCCGGCACCTCCGGCAGCAGCAGAAGCATGGGCTCGCCAGCGGCACTCGCCTTGGCCAGGCGCAGGACCTCCGCAAGGCCCGGATTGTCCGTGCGGTATCCGCAGCGCTCCAGCATACAGCCGACCCGCCGGCACACTGCCGGTCGAGCGATGGTCGTAAGGTACCCGGCCAGACGCTCGCCGTCCAAGCGACTGGCCCCACGCTCCCAGGCCTCGAACACCACAGCCGGCCCGCCGCAACTCCACGGCCGGTGCAGCGTGTCCAGCAACGTCTGCTCCGGGGTCGTGATTTGCACCATGGTCTCGCCGGAAAGGTAGGCCCACTGCACCCCCGGCACCAGCGTGCAGTCGCGTCGCGTCCAGTAGTAGGGCACACCCTCGTGACGGAACAGCAGTGTGCCCAAAGCGCGCTCCTGCACCACGTTCCCCTCCGGCGCCACCCACGTCGCGTCGCGTTTCGTTACCGCCTCCAGCCGCGCAATGTGGTGATGCGGCGTGACCTGGGTCGTGAGCTCGTGGAACTGCAAGGCCGAGAAATAGCAGATCACGTCACTGGGTTTGACCGCCTGCAGTAACTCCAGCGGTGTGATCTCCCGCACCCCGCCCATCCCAAGCCGGTAGATCCGCAGCGGTTTCTGCCCCTCGGGCACGTCCGGGATGATCAGTGCACGAGCCAGGCCGCTCTCGCAAAGCAGGGCCAGCAGCCGTCGCCCAGTCAACCGCGTCTTGCCGGGCAGATCAACGAGCGCGTCTCGGACGGCAACCAGCAACCGCCGGAGCGCCGGCTCAGCCAGCCAGCGCACACTCGGCAAGTCGGCGGACGGCGCCGCCAGCCGCTGGCCCAGAGCAGCCAGAATCCTGTCCCAGACCTCGGTCCGCATACAAACTCCTATCAGCGCTATCCTTATCTATGATGCTAGCATCATAGATAAGGATAGCGCTGTAAACACATAATGTCAACCCCTGTCGGATGGATGGGCAACGACCGTTGGAGTTCACAGCTTCAGCGTGTCCCCGATGCGCCTTGGACACATGCCAACGCTCGCCCGCGAGCATGGCGAGGCCCGGACTGGCGTGTCTGCCGCGATTCGCTTCGTGTGATCTATTCACGTCATCATATCTATATGTTGTAAACAACATATAGATATGATGACGTGTTGTCAAACGCCGACAAGACACTGGCAAGAATCGTGCAGAAGGACTTCCCCCACTCCCGGAAGATCAGACACGCTCAACCCATGTCGTCAAGGGCCGCCGCAAAGGCGGCGGCGCTCTCGTCGCTCCGGACCTGGCCGAGAATCGCGCCGTAGGGGTGGGGAACATCAGCGGCACCGAGCACCAAGCCAGGAGGCAACGCGGGTCGCGGCACGACCAGGTCAAACCAGACCGGCCGGCTATGGAGTCGAGGCGGGATCGACATACACCACGCGCAGGAACACGCCATCGAGGAAGTCGAAGTCCTTGTCGGTCGTCAACAAGGTCGCGTTGAGGACGGCGGCCGTTGCTGCAATCCAGATGTCGTTGTCGCCCATCGCCCTTGCCGACAAACCCTTCGGCAGGGGGCGGTCCGGGTGTTTCCCCTGGCGGTACGCATCGATTTCCGCGAACTTCGCACCTACATCCGGGTGGCCGATATCGACGGTCGGAAAAATCCCGAGGATCTCCCGCAGTTTCCCCAGCTTCTTCTCTTCCCAGCCGCGACGCAACGCGATGGAGTGCATTTCCGCGGCTGCAACGACCGAAGTTGTGGCGATATTGGGAAGCTCGTTGGGAAGGTAGGTCTTGTCAGCATAGGCCGCATAGGGAGCCCCACGCACGTATCCGAGCAGCAATCCGGTGTCGAGAAAGAAATACGCCATGGGGATCTTCTACCGTTTCAGGGCCTCCAGCAATTCCTCGATCGGCTCGTCGCCAGGCCACTTGCCCCACACGTCACGCAACCAGCCGGATTTCGCCGACGCCACGGTTGTGGAATCGCGCACGAAGCCGAACTCGGACTGGGCTGCAGGCGCCCGTTCGAAGATCTGGTCCCCAGCCTCTTTCTCCTTCAGATGCTGCGCCTGGACTAACTGCACGTTGCCTGACGGCTTGAAAAAGACCTGTCCTTTCACGGTCACCTCACGCCCCCAGAAACGACGCAACTCCTCGGTCCCAAGGAATTCCTCGTCGATTCGGCCGGGAAGCCGGCGCCCGTCCCGCAAAGCGAGGCTGAACCGTTTTCGACTGTGCTCGATGGCGTCCAACGTGCCCGATAGCAGGAATAACCGAGCCTCGGGGGTGCGAATCTCGATGCCCCGGACTTTCTCCATGTCGCCCAAGCTAAGAACGAAATTCTCCGCCTGACGATCCCCACTCTTCATCTCGATGCTCGCCGTCTGCCGCTGGAGGAAAGACCGGAATCCGAGCAAGCCATCCAACAACCCGGCATCGAGGAAATCGCTGTCCAGGCTCTCCGAGCAGGCATCCTTTACCGAACGCGAGACCAAGGTCAGCGCGGTGTCCTCCGGCTCGGGTGTCCGGAACCAGAAATCCGGTTGCCTCAGTCGGTCGCCAACCGCCGAAGCCAGGGTGGGCGCTTCGATGTCAAGCACCGTCGAGCCACGTTCCATACCCGTCAGCCGGAAATCCACCGCCTTGGTGAGCCAACCCGGCAACTTGCCGCTCTTCGTGCTGTGCCCCTCGATGGCAAGCCGCAACCCGCGTTCCGCGCAAACGGTCAGGGCCCGCAGGAGATCCAGTAGCGCCCGGGCGCCTATCGTCCCGTCCGGCCCAGACATGCCTGCGACGCGGATCTGGTACTTGACACAATCGTTGTCCATTCGAGTAGCGAAGGTCGACCTCCTTATCCCTCGTTCACCGCCACAATATACCCCCGAGACGCGGTCAGCAATAGTGCACCGCGCGTTTGCCCAACCCCGGCCTTGTGGTCGCCCCGGAAGTGGCGCTGGTAATCCCCAGCCACTTGCTTTTCTCAATCGTGTCAGAACGCGTCGGTCACGCCGTCGGGTGGGGCCAGATCTGCACGGCGAACCCGAACATCTCTGTGGCTCGGGTCTGGATGCGGTCCTCGTTCCACTCCGTGAGATCGACGATGAACCGGTTGAGGTTGATGCGGCTGTGCTTGAGGATCTCCTGCCGTTTCCGCTCGAAAGGCCCATTGGACACCAACGAGTTCAGGTTTTCCCGCACCAATGTCAGGTTCCCGATGGTGTGCAGTATGTGCGAACGGTACGCCTTCCGTCTCAGGAACAGTTCTTCGGTTTCCTCCGGACCTTTGGGTGGCAGCGGCCAGTGGTCGCCCCATTCCTGAGGCAGCAGGTGCTCGACATTCACGCCCTGTTTCAGTTCGTACACCTCGTTCTTGTCGGTCTGCATGGCGTTGTCGACGGCCATCAGGAGCATTTTCAGGCGTGGACGCGTGATCGCATGGTATAGAGCCGTCTCCGTCCACGCTTTTCTGAACTCCTCGTTGTTGGGCCACCTGCCTACGTCGCCGGTTTGGGACAAGAGGAACTCCCGCACATTCTGCCGCGTGAAATCGCCCTTGGCCCGCATCTCCTGCAACAGGTCGAGGAACAAACGGTTGTACGCGCGCGTGTTCATTCGGCAGACCATGCGGCGCACCAGAAACGACTCAATGTCTTCGAGGATCAGCAACCGCTCGTTTTCGGCGTCACTGTTGCCTTCGGTGTGCCTGTACAGGCCGAGCAGGAACGGGTAGATGGTGTTGGCCTCCATGATCCCGATACGGTCAAAGAACCGCCCCTCGCGCGAGCCCTGGTTCGCCACGGTCTGCAGGCGCTTGAACAGGTCGGCATGGCTGCGCAACTCCTTCAAGTGCCACTCCGTGGTGCGACTCGTATCCAGCGCGTAGTACCGCTTGAACTCGTCGAACAGCGCATTGCTCGCGACTTCGCCGTTGAGCCCCAGGGTCAGGTAGTTCTGGAGGAAAATGTCGATGCGATGGCGCTGGGTCAGGCCTTTGCCCACGAGTTCACGCCAGAACTGGTCGTCGCGCTCGAACGGGTGCCAGTACTGGTCGTGGAGTCTCTGCACCTCCTTCTCCGATGTTCCTTCCATCAACTGGCGGAACAGGAAGTTCTTCACCAGGTCCGAAGGCAACAGTGGCGTGCCGCGAACGTTCAGCGTCTCGAAGATCATCTGGGCGTCATCCTGCTCGTCCATGTCGATGACGACCAGCCGCAGTTTGGACCACAGGGTGTTGACCAGGGCGTCGACCCTGACGGCCGCGTCCGGCTTGTCCAGCGCCAGCCACGCCTGGATGGTGTGGTAGAAGAAGCCATACGCCTTGGCAATCTGGCAGTCCTTGCCTTTCTCGAACGCCTTCATCGCCACATCGAGGTCCGCCGGCGACCGGCATGCCATGACAGCCCGGTAGGCGTCCCGGTCTGTGTTCGTTGGCCAGACCTTGAATCGGGCATCCTCGTCCTCCAGTTCGTTGTAGACCAACTTCTCAAGGCGCTTCCGGGACTTCTCGTACTCCGGGCGATCGACCAGCAGATCCTTGATGGACTCCATCAACACCTGCATGGTGGTGAGGCGTTGCTGACCGTCGATGATCAGGCGCGCGTCCGGTTTCCCGGCTGGCACGCGGATCTGGTCCAGCACCACCGCGCCCAGGAAGTGCGGCTTGACCTTGGCCTGGTCCTCGGGACAGGTGCAAGGAATCAACTTTTCCGCAATCGTGCGGATGTCGGTCCACAACGGCGCCCACTGCTTCTTCTCTTCCCAGACGTATGGGCGCTGGAACAGTGGCGCAAACATCTGCCGCTCATACTGGAAGACCCGACTCAGCTCAAGAGCATCAGCGCGCATGCGTTCCTACTCCCTTTCGCTGTCTCGACTCCCCAACGCGACCGCGCCGAGTTCGACGAAGTTCAGGTTGAACATCAGCGCCCGCTTCATCGCCGGCGTCAACGTCGCCAGCCCGTCCACCACGTCGCCGTCCTTACACAACGTGTCCGCCAGCGTGATGTGCGCGAAGCCACCGGCCATACCGTTCTCCCCACCACCACTGCCCAGGTTGCTGAATCCTAACGTCTCGACTTCTTGCGCTTCTTGGTGTGGCCGTGTCCCCTCCGGGCCTTTCGGCCAGTCTGCGGCCCCGATCGAGGGGGACGTCTGGTAATCGCGACCAACCTCTCTGCGGGGGACATGCCGCTGTTCTCACCGGATGCCTGCAAAGCGACTAACCTCTCTTGGGCGTATTCCCGCAATTGCGCGAACCTGCCCCCGCATTCGTTCAGGAACTGCTGGTAGTCCTGCAGTGCGCGACTCTGGTCAAGGTACTTGTCATTCACAAATGCCAAACCCCACCTGAGTTGTGGCTTGTCGGGGTTTGATTCAATGACCTTGGGAAAGAATCGGACCACCTGCATCACGATACGCGGGTCACAGGGCATGGCAGGAGAGGCGGTGTAGTGCTCGATAGCCTTGGCAGCCTGTCCCCGCCACAGGGCAAGAAACCCGAGGGAGAGGTGGGAACCAAAGGTCTCTGCCTCGGAGTGAACGTCCCGAGTCAGAGAGAAGGCCTCGTCGGCGCGTCCGAAGTGAAAGTGCAGGATGGCCTTCAAGGCGAACCAAGTGTCCGACTTGCCGTTGGGTCGGGCGGCACAGGCGTCCAACAGCACCTCGCATTCATGTGCAGCCCCGCCATCCGTGCAGCCTTGGTGCGGAATCCGCGAGGGGTTGACATCCCCTCTACGCACGTTACTGTATAATTCGAGCGGTAAGTCCGTTGCGGGGTGTCCGCGGTGTTCCCGTCCATCGGGCGGCCACAGCCGAGGCGCCAAGACTCCGCAGGGCGCGCTCTTTTTTTTGCCTTCCGGGTGCGTCACAGGAAGAGCTCATCGAACAGCACCTTCTCCCGGAAGCAGTCATACCAGGTCCGGGTGCACCATGCCCTGCGCGGCCATCTGCAGGAGTTTCTCCAGCGGTACGGACGGCTTGCGGTCGAGCGGCTTCGAGGACGTCTTGTCCTTCTCGCAGACACCAACCGCGTCGACAATGACAAAGTGCGTCTTGTGTCGCGCATCGGGCGTGACCGCTTGCAGGTCGTCGCCGCCGATGATGCGGCAACCGCGCCCCTTCATCTGTTCGAAGTACGACGCGGAGTTGATATTGCGCATGAACAGCAGGCATTCGAGCGCCTTGACGTCCGTGCCGGTCGCGATCATGTCCACGGTGACGGCAATGCGCGGGTGGTAACTGTTGCGGAATTCGCTGAGCAGGTCCTCGGGTTTCTTGCCGGTCGTCTTGGACGTGATCTTCTGGCAGAACTCGTTGCCCTTGCCGAACTCCTCGCGGATGACGCGCACAATGTCGTCCGCGTGCAGGTCGGTCTTGGCGAACACAAGCGTCTTGGGCACTTCGGTGCGACCGGGAAAGATATCGGTGAAGAGCCGGTCACGGAAAGTCTGGATCACGAGCCGGATCCGCGCCGGATTGACCACGTCGCGATCGAGTTCGTTGGCCGTGTAGGTCAGATCGTCCTCGAGTTCGGCCAGGCGCTTCTTGCGCGTCTGCCGGCTCCGGCGCGGGACGAGGCGACCGGGCTCCTTTGCCAGCGTGGCGCCATCGCTGCTGACCTTGGTCTGGATCCGATACACGTCGTATCCGACGTTGACACCGTCCGCCACCGCCTGCTCGTGCGGGTACTCCATGACCAGGTTGCCGTGGAAGAACCCGACCGTCTGCGGCGTGGGCGTCGCGGTCAGGCCGACGGTGAAGGCGTCGAAGTAGTCCAGCACCTGCCGCCAGACATTGTAGATCGAGCGGTGGCACTCGTCGACCACAATGACGTCGAACGTCTCAATCGGGATCTTCGGGTTGTACACGACCGGCAGCGGTTCGCTCACCAGCGGCGACTCGGCCTCGAACATGGACTGCTCTTCGTTCTCTTCCTGGAACTCCTCCTCGCCCTTGAGCATCGAGTACAGCCGCTGAATCGTCGTGACGACCACCTTGCTGGCTGGGTCGACGGTGTTCTTCGTGAGGCGCTGGACGTTGAACTCCTCGGTGAACTTGTAGTTTGTGTACGGACTAACGTACTGCTGGAACTCGTTCACCGTCTGCCTGCCGAGGTTGTTGCGGTCCACGAGGAACAGGATGCGCTGGGCCCTGCCGAACTTGATGAGCCGGTAGCAGAACGAGCAGGCGGTGTAGGTCTTGCCGCTGCCCGTGGCCATCTGGATGAGCGACCGCGGTTTGGCCGCGGCAAGAGACTGCTCCAAGTTGCTGACCGCGCCGACCTGGACACGCCAGAGCCGGGTCGTGTCCAACGCGGGCAGGACTTGGAGGTTCGCGCGGAGTTGGGCCTTGCCCAGTAGCGCGAGCCGGATCAGTTCCTCGGGGCGGTGAAAAGAGAAGACCTCACGGCTGCATGGGACCGGGTCCAGGAAATTCGTGAATTGCGTCACGGTCCCGCTGGACTCGTAGGCGAACGGCAGTGGCAGGCAGTAGTGCGGAAGCGTCTCAGGGACGCCCGTCAGGTACTTCGCCGACTGCGGTTCCGCTCCGATGAGCGTGTGCCCCTCAGGCTTGGCCTCGACCACGCCGATGATCTTGCCGCCGGCATACAGAACGTAGTCGGCCGAACCCGTGCTCAACGGGAATTCGCGCACCGCAACGCCAAGCTGCGTGGACAGGTCCATGGACTTGTAGTCCTGGACGGCCCAGCCGCACTGCTCAAGTTGCCGGTCGATCTCTTCCCGTGCCTGTTGCTCGGGCATCATTATGGCGTTGTGCTTCCTCCGTCCCCACGCCGCTGGCCGATTCGAAAATTCCGCGTGGTCCCGGCCTCGCCCTCCAACAGATCGGCAGGCCCGTGCCGGCAGACGCCGACACACAAACCCATCCCGATCAGAAGCAACAAGATAGCGTTCCGGCTCGGGACCGTCAACCGCGATGCGCGCGGGCGGGCGCATGTCACTTCCGTAGAGGTTTCTCTGGGTAGCGAGAGCGAATGTATGTACGCTACTGCAAGAGTCGAATGAGTCAAGGGAGCACGGGGCGTCTACTCGGTTGGTCGCGCTCCCGTCTGAGTACCGCCTTCAGGCGGAAGTGGCAGCGAGCTTCAGCGAGCGGTCGGCGCACGGCTCGCTGAAGCTCGCCGAGGCTTCCGGCTGAAGCCGGGACTCAGGCACAATGCACGCAGACGGCGCCCGCCCCTACGGAGCTGACATGCGCCCCGCGATGGTCCTCGTCGCTTGACAACCTTGCAGCCGCGCTGTATGATTAAGTCAATCGATTGAATTGCGAAGGGTCAACCGGTTATGACGCTCGATGAACTGGCGAAGGAGTTGGGGCTGGACAAGTCCAGCGTATCGCTGGCGTTGCGGAACAGTCCGAAGATTTCCGCCGCGACGCGGACGCGGGTGCACGAGGCGGCGCGCCGGCTCGGGTACCGGCCGAACCTGGCGGCGCGGCAGCTCCGCACACGCCAAGCGGGCGTGATCGGCCTGGTCATTCCGGCATCGTTCGAGACGCTGGGCAGCCAGGCGGCGGTGCGCACGGTGCAGGTGCTGGCCGAGCGCTGCGCGCAGGAGCAGCTCGCGTTTCACATCCTTCCCGGCATGGCGTGGGCCCCGGCGGAGGACAACCAGTACCCGTTCCTGCCCGACGGCGTCCTGGTCTGGGGCGATGTGCCGGCGGAACGGGCGGCCGAGTTGCAGCGGTTCCAGCGGCCGGTCGTGGTGCTGGACCCGAACCATCCGAGCTACCTGGGCGCAACGATGCCCTGCCTCCGGATCGACAACCGCGGCGGCGCGCAGGCCGTAACCGCGCACCTGTGCGAGGTGGGGGCGAAGCGGCTTCTGTTCGTCCAGGTCCGGCGCGACCACCTCGGGCACGACGAGCGTCGCGAGACCGCCCACGCCACGTGGTGCGCTGGCCGGCCGGCATCGACGTTCACGGCCCGCTTCACCGACACACTCAGCGATGGCGACCTGGCGGAGTTCGCACGCCGGCCAGGCAGCGCGATCTTCTGTTCCAATGACCAGGGCGCGGTGGACCTCTGGCACCGGTTGCAGCGGCAGAAGATCGCGGTGCCCGCGCAGGTTCGCCTGGCCGGGTTCGACGGCGACGACGACAGACTGCGCATCGGGCTGACGACCGCCGTGTTCGATGCGGCAGCCCTGGCCCGCACGGCGTTCGACACGATCGTGGGCCTGGTGCGCGGCGCCGCACCGGCGGAGATCGCACCCATCCCGTGCCAACTCCGTTGCGGCGACAGCACCCAACCGCCACGCCGCGGGCGGAGCCGGGCGGCCTGACGGCGCGTGCGGGATGGCAGAGTTTTCGGTGTGCAGGTTTCGGGTTTCAGGTCAGAGAATCCAGTCACCCCGATGATTTCGATGAACTCGATGCTCTCGATGAGTTCGAGCCCCCCGACACCTGCCCCCTGAACCCTGAACCCCGACACCCGAAAGGAGTCACACATGCGCAAGGTAACCCTGATCGGTGGCGGCAGCGCCAAGTTTGTCCGCGAGATGGTGATCGACATCCTCAGCTACCCCGAGTTGGAGGAGACGCACTTCTGCCTGATGGACATCAACCAGGAGCGCGTCGAGAGAACGGCGCGGCTGGTGAGCAAAATCATTGCGGACCGCAAGGTTCCGGCCAGCGTGGAGTGGACGCTCAACCAGCGCCAGGCGCTGGATGGCGCGCACTACGTCATCATCACGATCATGGTCGGGGGTTACGACCACTACCGCACCGATGTGGAAATCCCGGCGCGATACGGGGTCTGCCAGTCGATCAGCGACACGGTTGGGCCGGGCGCCGTATTCCGCGAAGTCCGCACTTCGCCCGTGCTGCAGGAACTCGCCCGGAACCTGCGCGACGTCGCGCCACAGGCGTGGGTCCTCAACTATGCCAATCCTATGGCCATGAACACCTGGACGCTGAACGAAATGGGGCACGCGCGCACCGTCGGCCTGTGCCACAGCATCCAGGGCACGGCCGAGTACTCGTTCGCCAACTGGCTCGGTATTCCGGGCAAGGAGATCGACTACACCGCCGGCGGGATCAATCACGTCAACTTCTATCTCACGCTGCGGCACAAGGGCCGCGATCTCTACCCCGATCTGCTCGCCGCGGCCCCACGCGTCATCGAAAAATCGCCCCGCGAGCGGGTCCGGTTCGAACTGCTCGAGGCACTGGGCCACTTCCCGGCCGAGGGCGCGGATCACCAGTCCGAGTACTCGGCCTGGTTCCGCAAGACCCAGGAACTGATCGATTACTACGCCGTGCCGACGTACACCGGGTACAAGAACGACTCGCACTGCTTCGAAGTGCGCGTCAGGGAGGCCGAGGACATACTGGCCGGGAAGGTTGCCATCCGCTACCAGCGCAGCAACGAGTACGGCGCGGGGATCATCCATTCCCTGGAGACCGGAACGCGCGGCCTGATCTACGGCAACGTCCCCAATCGCGGCCTGATCGAGAACCTGCCGTCCCAGGCCATGGTGGAAGTCCCGTGCGTCGTCGACCGGAACGGTATCCAGCCCTGCCGTGTCGGGCGCATCCCGCCGCAACTGGCGGCCGTAATGATGCCGCACATTTCCGTGCAAGAACTGGCCGTGCTGGGAGCGTTGCGCAAGGACCGGAACCTGATCCGGCAGGCCGTGCAGGCCGACCCGCTCACCGGCGCCATTCTCACGCTGCCACGGCTTCGCGCCATGGTCGACGAGCTGTTTGCCGAGAACCGGGACTACACGTCCGACTGGCCATGAGAAAGGGCGTGAGGGTCTGTCGTATGGCGGGGTGCAACACCAGGCATGCCCCAAGCCGGCCCGCGGGGACGCGGGCGCTCCAGGGAGCTGCCTCCCCGAAAGCGGTAAGGTCGGCCTGAGTTGAGCGGCATCCGGGGCGGCCGCGGCCGCTCACTTCCCGTCGCGGCTGAGGCGCAGGCTTTCGAGGGTCAACCGCACGTCACGTCGCGACGAGGGGTCGAAGCGCAGACTCTGTACCCGGCCTTTCCAAAGCCGGTTCGCCTTGAGGTCGAGCACGTAGTCGTGGAACGCACCATCGCAGATCAGGTCGAACCGCACACTGGCGGGTTCGGAGTGGCGCGGCGCGGCCGATGTGCCCCAGAACAACTGCCCGCCGTCCTTGCCGGGTTCAGGCGACTCGGCCTTCATGCGGACAACCATGAACGGCCACTCTGTGGCCGCCAGGGGCTCGATGCAGGCCCAGCTCGTGACCGGATCCTTGCCGGCGGTGGTGAACGCCATGCCCTCGGGGGTGAGCGCCGGCTCCTCCTTCGCGCCGCTGGCCTGCCACCACTGCTGCTTGTCGCGGAAGTCCCAGGCCGTCGCCGCCAGGTTCCACGGCAGGGGCAGGTCGTACGGCCCGCGACCGACGTCCGTCGGCCCCACGTTCACCGGCCAGCCCTCGGCGGGCTTGCGGCAGAACACGTCACGGACAGCTTCGTACATCGAGAACCCGAACTCTGTACACGGCTCCAGGTACGAGCCCTCGCCCCACTCGTTGAGCGGGCCCAACGAGAGGATGCGAACGCCGTTCGCATCCGCGAATTTCTTCGTATCCTCGCAGATCTTGCGAAACAGCGGTGTCGTGCGGCCGTAAATGACGGTCGATTTGTCGCCGTGCCACGGCCGCGAGTCCCACCCCGTCGACATGTTGGGAAGGAACGGAAGGATGTCCGTCTTCTTCAGCGCCTCCATGAACGGCAGCGACGACTCCACGACCTGCTCGAACGGGACCCACTTGCGGCCGCGCGCCTTCTCGCCCGGGTCCATGTAGTGGTAAATCGCGGTCATGTCGTAGCCCTCGTCCTTCAGTTGCGTGATCAGGGATGGTTCCGTGCTGTGCTCCGGAAACTTCATGGCGATGAAGTAGATGCCCTTGTACCCGGCCGCCTTGGCCATGTCGCGGGAGATATCGAGCAAGCGTTGGGCGCCGCCCTGACCGGCCATATCCGTACGCATGAGGCTGGGACTCCACATGATGACCACCGGCTGGTCGTTGATGCGGTAGTACTCGGGCATGTTGAAGCAGTTGTCGAGCCAGTACTGGGTGACGGCGCGCTGATCGGCCTCGTCATGGCTCTTCTTCGGATTGTGATTCGCCCACATGACGCACCACTTCAGATAGCTGCGGTACCGCGCTTTGCCGAAGCTTTGAACCCAGTGTTCGAGGTGGCGCCCGCCCCGGTTCCAGTACCAGTCGACCATGAAGAACTTGATACCGTTCTCCACCGCCCACTTGATCTGCCAGTCCACGCACTCCGGGTTCGCCTCGTCGTACCAACCCAGCACGGGCTTACGCACCGGCCCGACACGCTGCACCGGGTGCCACCTGCTGTAGGAAGACCAGCCCGGGAAGTAATACGCGCCAATCTCGTAGTCGCAGGGAACCGGCTTGGGCACCGGCACGTAGTCGGCCTTGGGCAACCCCAGGGCCGGCGTAACCTCGACCGCGGCCCGGATCGGCTCAACCGGCGCCCCAGGCCCCTCGAGCGTGACCACAACGTCACCCTTGACCGGCGCAGTGGAAGGCAACATCAAGGTATGTACCCCATACTCCGACTCGCGAATGAGACTGACACTCCGCCAGGCGTCGCCGTCGGGCAGGCGCAGACCTTCGGGCACCGACAGGTCCTTGATCCGCAGGCCTGCGGCAGGCTGACCGCCCCAGTTCCGGAACTGGATGATGAACGGATGTGTACCACCAGCCCGGTTCACGCCTTCCTGGAACCCCGCGTACAGGACTTCCAGTTCCACCGTCTTCGGCGCCTCGTGCGCAAACCCCAAACGCCGCACGGTCCCCGCCGCACTCGGCCCGGTGTCCGGCGCAAACTGCAGCATCAGGATGTCGCCGGCCCAGCCCTCTTCACTCGACATGTCCAGGGTGCACGTACTGGCGCCGCCGTCACCGCGCAGGTAGAACGACCGCGAACACAGCTTCGCGGACTCGGAGGACACCCACTCGATCACCCCGCACGCACCCTTGCCGCAGGTCACGTCGCAGGAAAACCACGCGTACTCCGCGGCGGCAAACTTCAACGGCGGACTGCGCATCGCCCCGTCCCGCACCGTCAACCCGTCAGGGCCTTGTGCCAACTGCGCCTTGTCCACCGGAGTCCACCCGTCCGGGCCGGCCATGAACGTCCAGTCCGTCTTGCCCTCTTGCACCACAACATCGCCGTCCGTGATCCGCAGCCACTCAAGGTCAAACGTGCGAACGGTCGCATCGCCATCCGGCAGACTCGGGAAGTCGAGGCGCAGGAGGATGATCTCGCCCTCCTTGTGCCAGACAGGCATGATCGAGTACTCGTGCCACTCGCCGTCGCCCACAAACGTGATCGACGTGGCCTTCCCAGGCTCAAACCCGCCGTACTGGCTCTCCGTCGTGTGCGTCCAGTACACCTGGCCGAGACCGCCCAGGTTCGCCCGCATGCGAAACTCGACGCGCTGGAACAGTTTTGCGGGGATCGCAAACCGCGGACTGGTGACCCACGGGTCCTTGCCGGTGATGCGGCCGTGCAGCGCGCCGCCGGTCGCCGCCAGGTCAGTCACGTCGCTGACCTTCTCGGTCCAGCCAAGGGTGTTGCCGTCCTGTTTGAAGCTCCACTCCTGCAGCACCGCCGCCTGCGCGCTGGCCAGCATAACCACCCCCGCCAAAAGCCCGACACGGGCCATGCCCCACACGCCACACCGGTTCACCGCTGTGCGCACGCTGCCAGACCGCATGTTTCGACCTCCTCCGGGTTGTCGCCGCCACCAGTGCCGCCGCGGCAGTGCCACCGCGGCATGGCCCGCTACCGCAATGAGCGTAACATGCCCGTGCTTCAGCCGACTTTCCTTGACACCCGCGCCAAAAATGCGCACAATCTGGCCAAAGCGATAGGGCGGGGAGAAGGCGGCCAACGGAGAACAGGCCACGTTCCGGCGACTCGCCACGGGCCAGTCCCCGCAGGCGCACATGTGGGCTGCAGCGGGAGGCTCGTAGTCCCGCGTTCACGCGGTCCCGGTCACGCTTGGCCAAGGGGAACCCAGACCGCCTGAAGGCGGAACTACGAACCCCGAACGCAACGGTCTTCCCGGAGCCCCCATCTACGGGTTCCGAGGGGAGTCCGAACCGGCAGATTGTGGATTGTGGATCACCCCGCGGCGATGGCGACCTGCCGGCCGCCATTCCGGCCCGACTCGCGGATGGCGTCGAGCACGACCTGGATGGCGCAGCCGACTTCGCCCGGCGCGGGCGACGACGCGATGCCGCGGATGGCGTCGGCGAAGCACTGGAAGCTGTTCTTGACACCCTGAAGGTACTGAGTCGGCGGGATCTGCTCCGGCGTGCCCTGTTTCCGGAGGATCTGCAGCCCCTCGCCCGGCGCGGCGCCCAGCAGGATGCCGTCACTGCCGTGGATCTCGAAGCACATGCGGTTCACAGCGCTGGTCCAGCTCAGTTCGAGCAGTCCGGTGGCGCCGCTGCGGAAGCGGAACAGCGCGGTGGCGTTGTCCTCCACGTCGATGTCCGACCGCCGCGTCGCCGTGACCGCGCTGATGCTTTCAACCGCGCCGAAGTACCACAGCATCATATCACCCACATGCACGCCGATGTCGCCGACAATGCCGCCGCCGTGCTTCTTCGAGACAAACCACGTTCCCGTCGGGGACCAGCCCTGGTCGGGCGCGCCGGTGTGCATGCGGATAGCGCGAATGTGCCGGAGTTCGCCCAACCGCCCGTCGGCGATGAGCTTGGCAATGGTCTGGTAGAACGGATCGTAGCGCCGCGACAGGTTGAGCTGCAGCACCTTTCCCGCCTGGCGCGCCGCCGCGAGCATGCCTGTCGCCTCGGCGCTCGACATGGCCATGGGTTTCTCGCACAGCACGTGACACCCCGCCTCCAGCGCGGCAACGCTCATGGGGGCATGCAGGTAGACCGGCGTGGCGACGGAGACCGCATCAACCAAGCCGGCCTTGAGCAGTTCACGCCAGTCGGAAAACAGCCGCGCGTCGGGCGCATGCTCTTTCTGCACCTTGACCGCGTTCTCGGCGACCGGATCGCACAGCGCGGTGATCGTCACCCCGCCGACCTTCGCAAACCCCGGCGCATGACTGCGCTGCGTGATCATCCCGCAACCGATAATCCCGACCCGAATGGTGTCGCTGCTCATCGTGCGTTACTCCTGTGCCAGCATGCCGCGGAGCAGGTCCTGGTTGTGACGCAATGACGCCGTGACTCAGTGACCCATGGCATTCAGCCTTCAACCGGGAAAGCACATTCCCGCAGGCGTGGCCGGCGGGACCGGCATCAACGGGCCGCCAGCCCGCCTCGCGCCGCTCACGCATCCGCTCCGGTCAGGAACGGGAACAGGTCCCGCCAGTTGCCGTCGCTGAGCGAGGTCGGGAACGGCGCACTCACAAACGCCTCCGCCTTGCCGACACGACACCCCCGCTCCGGCCCGTACAGCTCGCACAGCCGGTCCCGGTACAGGTCCGCGGTCCGGACAAACGCCGGACTGCGCTGGGCGTCGAGGAAGTCCACACGGGCCTTCGTGTCGGCGGCGGGAGGAACCGAACTCATGTCCCCGCCGCCAACCCACGGCAGCCACTCGAAGAACTGTGACTCGTGCTGCGCCAGGACCTGCAGTTTCCGCGACCAGAGCGCATCGATGTCGAGCGCCACACAGAATGCGTCGGGCCGCACGGTATCGCGCCAAGCGTGGAAGAACGCGTGCATTGTGTCCTTGCGCAGTGCCGGCACGTCCGGGCAGCAGTGCGGCACCTTGAGCAAGTACGACACATCCCCCACCAATTGCGAGGTGTACCGGTGGTCCGGGTGGTAGTCCGCGGCGTGGTGCGTGATGACCAGGTCCGGGGCGAATCGACGCAGCAACCGCAACAGCGCCCAACGCTGCTCCAGGCTCGGGACGACCTCGCAGTCGGATGTCGGCATCACCACGTACTCGATGCCAAGCCGTGCGGCGACCGCTTCCGTCTCGCGCTTCCGCCGCGCCGCCAATGCCGGGCGCGACATCTCGTGGTGGCCGGCGTCGCCGTTCGCCATGGACACGAACAACACGGCCCAGTCCAGTTCCCGGTACTTCATGGCCAGACCGCTGCCGAGGATATCACAGTCGTCCGGGTGCGCACCGACCAACGCCAGTCGCTTCTTCATACGTCACGCCTTGGGACTTGCCCCCCGTTGCCGGTGCTCGTAGTCCCGTTTGTCCTTTTTCCCCAAGACTATGCCATCGCGAACGTCAACGTACTATGGCCAATCCGGTATTTGTTTGTCGATTCCAGTCATGGCCAAACCCGCAGTATGCGATGCGCGGGCGCGGCAGCCGCCTACTAGAGAGTGCACGGTCGCCCACCGCCTTTGCGTCCGTTCTGGTGGCCGCGGCGCGCCGTGAACCCATCGTTCTCAACCCGGTACCGCGCCTTGCCGGCGAAGACGTACGTGAAACCGAAGTTGAAGTCCATGAACGTGCCGAACCCCCGCGGCGAGGTCACGACGGACACGCGTCGCACGCGCGGCAGCCCGGTGAACAGGTGATGCACGTCCATGCGGGAACTATACCGTCCGAGCGATCTTCTGTCCCATGCCGGACGCGGCCCAACCCGCCGGGAACTCACAAGCCTGACGTATCACGCTCCATAGCGACGCCGCGCTTGCATCCGTTCCGCCTGCGACCTATCTTGCCGTCTCGCTCTGCAGCAGAAGAAGAACAGGGGTACTCGGGGCGTTGCGGGACTCTTCCCTCGCCCTCGTGATCGCAGGCTGCTCCAGGAGGAACCGCGCATGCACCTTGCCAACACTCTTCGCGCCGGGATGACGCTCGCCACTGTCACTCTCATGCTAGGCAGTACCGGTCCCGCTGCCGGCCAGGCGCCGGCGCAGCCTGCGGACGTCGCACTGCCAGTCGGCAACGGCGTGTGGAAGAACGCCGCACAGGAGCGTCCGGCCGCGGACGGCAAGTCCGGCGTCGTCACCTGGGAGTTCGGCAAAAGCAAGTCGGTTGAGGCCCGCGATATTCCGCACGACTGGACACCCTACTCCGCGTTGGGCTTCACACTGACCAGCAACAAGAACACCGGCGGCCGTCTCTACCTCATCCTGTACTCGGAGAACCCCGACGACAAGGAAGGGATGGACTACTACTCGCTGGCCTTGCGGCTGGACTTCGAGGGCCGTCGTGAGTTGCTGATCCCGTTCAACGAGATGGGCGCAGTGCGCAAACCGGCCGGCTGGGCCAAGATTGAGGGGATCTGCTTCCACAACAGTTGGAACCCTGCCGACGAAGTGGACCCGGCTCAGACGCTGGTGATCGAGAACCTGCGGCTCGTGCCGCTCCCGCCCGGCAGCAACGGCAAGGCCATGGGCCCGCGCCTGAGCGACAAGCAGTTCTTCGCCGACCTCGACCTCGCCAAGCCCGGCCTGGAAAAGGTCAAGGCCGCGGTGGACACCGGCGACCTCGCCGCCGCGCGGCACGAGTTCGCTCAGTACCTCCGCACGCGCCGCGAACCGCGCTGGTTCACCGAGGCCGAGCACCGCCCGACCCTCGGCGTGCCACCCCAGACCGAACGGTTCCAGAAAGGCAGCGGCGGCTCGTTCCGCGCCAGTTTCACCGTCGACTGGGCCGGCTGGAAACAGGTCCGGCTCGCCAAGACCGACTTCAAGGAGAACGGCAAGCCGGTGGGCTGGAACTGGGTCTCCGGCCTCTCACTGCAGTGGCGCGCCAAAGGTCAGCCCCAGGACAACTGCATCCTCTACCTCGACGACGTGCGCCTGGCCGGGAAGGACGCGGCACGCGACCTCGGCGACTTCGAAAATGAAGCCGCCGGCTGGACTGGCCTAGCCCCGTCGCCCGAGCAGGCCAAGTCCGGGACCGCCGCCGGCAAGTGGTGGTTCCCCTCGCTCGGCCCGGAAGCGACCTGCAACCGGGCCCCGGTCGACTGGAGTCCCTTCGACGCTTTGGAACTGTGGATCTACAGCGGCGAGGCCGAGCCCAAGGAACTCACGGTCACCGCCACCTCGCGCCTGCCCGACACGACCGAAGCCGACATGATCCTGACGCACAAGTTCTACATCGGCGGCTTCCGCAAACCCGAGGAACTATTCGACTTCGGACCGCGCATTGACTGGGCCTCGAACGCCATGAAGGAGGGCGAGTCGGCCACCATCGAGTGGAACGCGCAGCTCAACCGGCACTTCCACTTCCCGCACCTGACCAAGGCCTACTGGGCAACCGGCGACGAGAAGTACGCCCGCGAACTGGCGCAGGAGATGAACGCTTGGGTCGAGGACAACCCAATACTGATGCTCAGCTCGGGCAACTCGCCATACCACCACGCGTGGGAGACGCTCAACACCGGCATCCGGCTCCACAACACCTGGCCGGAAGCGTTCTTCAGTTGCCGGCTCTCGTCCGAGTTCACCGACGACATCATCGTGAACATCGTCAAGTCCATGGCCGAGCAGGCGCGACACCTGATCAAGAACCCGACATCCAACAACTGGCTGACCGCCGAGTCGTACGGCGTCTACACCGTCGGCGCGCTGTTCCCCGAGTTCCGCGACGCGCCCGAGTGGCGGCGCATCGCGATCGAACGCATCTACAAACAGCTCGATACGGAGGTCTACCCGGGCGGGATGCAAGTCGAACTGGCCCTGGGCTACAACTGCTGGGTCCTGAGCGAGTTCATTGCGATCCCGTGCCTGGCCAGGTTCTGCGGACTCGCCGCCGAGATCCCGGCCGACTACCTCGCGAAAGTCGAACGCATGTTCGCGTACCTGATGAAGGACCTCATGCCGGACGGCAAGGCCTTTGGCCTCAACGACTCGGGGACCAGCAACGTCGTGCGCCAACTGCTCGACGGCTACCGCTACTACCCGAAGCGCGACGACTTCCTCTACGCCGTCAGCAATGGCCGGCTCGGCAACCCACCCGAGCGCGACTCGTTCGGCCTGCCCTACGAGGGCCACTACCTCATGCGCTCCGGCTGGGATCGCGACGCGCGCGTCCTGCACTTGGACGCCGGCCCGTACAGCGCCGGACACCAGCACGAGGACAAGCTGCACATCGCGATGTACGCCTACGGCAAGCTGCTGCTGCCCGACGGCGGCAGCGTCATGTACGACAAGTCGCGATGGCGCGTCTACGTGCTCCTGACCCGGTCGCACAACACCGTGCTCGTCGACGGCCTGGACCAGTTCCGCCGCCCAGCGCGCGAGACGTTCAAGTGGCCCCTGCCCTGGGACGCGCCAGCCCCCGCCACGGATACACGCTGGTTCTCCGCGCCGGGGGTCGACCTGGCCGACGGTTGGTACCGCCACCTGTACCGCGAGTACACCGATTACCAGAACCCGAAGCCGAAGCCGCGCACGCTCGACACCGTCCAGCACCGCCGCTCCATCCTATTCGTGAAGCCCGACTTCTGGATCGTCCACGACAAACTGCTCGCGAAGGACGAGCTCGAACACACCTGCGAAGTCCTGTACCACATCAACGCGAACGACGCGCAGGTCGAGCCGGTCACACTGCGGACCACCTCCAGCGGCGATGGCGCCAACCTCGCGCTCTGCCCAATGCAGGACGCAAACCTGAAAGTCGAGATCGTCAAGGGCAAAATCGAGCCGCCCATCCAGGGCTGGAGCACCACCGGCAAGAAGGGCAAGGACGGCCCGATGGCACCTGTTCCCACCGCCATCCTCAGCCGCACGTGGCAGAAGGAGACGGACGTGGTGACCGTGGTGTACCCGTTCCCCGCCGGCAGCACGGCGCCGGTCAGCGCCTGCTCGCCGCTCTCGGCCGCGACCGGCCTGGCGGCCCGCATCAGCCTGGGCGAACAACTCGAACACACCTACCTTGCGAACCCCGCGCCCGGCCAAGCCATGCAGGCCGGCAGCGTCGAAACCGATGCGGAGTTTGCGGACATCTGCTCCGCACCCGGTGCCAACTGCCGGCTCGTGTTCGCCAACGGCACACGCCTGGGCGGCGCCTCGTGTTCGCTCGCCCTGTCGCAAGCCGGCACGGCCGCCGTGACCGGCATGGACAGCGGGCTGTACACCGCCGGTGCGGACATCGCAGGAACCCTCGCGGTGAAACTGCCGGAGGTCGTCGACCCGGCCAAGACACAGGTGCACCTGATCGACCCGCGCCTGACCCGCACGAAGAAGATCGGTGCGGAGTTCGCCGACGGCCAGCTCCGGTTCCCGGTCCAGCCTGGCCAGACCTACGAGATCAGCCTCGCCGGTGCTGTACTCAAGGACGTGGTGGCGAAGCAGACGGACGCCAAGCGCCAGGACCTGATGAGCCTCAGCTTCCCCGTCAAGCCGCTGCCCGCGTTCGCACCCGTTACGGGCGTCCGGGTCGTCGTCCAGGCCGAGACGCCGTCCGCACAGGGCGGTGGCAATATCACCATCAGCGACAAGAAGGTCGGTGCGGACGGCAAGGCGTTCCTCAACTGGGACAGCGCGGGGCACTATCTCGAATACAAAGTGACCGTGCCGCAGGACGGCGAGTACCGCCTGAGCCTGAAGTACTGCGCGGACAACGAGCCACCCCTGCGCGCCCTGGCCGTCGACGGCACGTTCCCCGGCGAGTGGGCCCGAGGCATCCGGTTCGAACCGACCGGCGGCTTCAGCAACGACCGCAACGATTGGCAGACCGTCACCCTGACGCTCCCGGATGGCAAGCCGTTCCCGCTCTGCCTGAGCAAAGGCGAGCACACGCTGCGCCTCGTCAACGTCGCGCAGAGCATGAACCTGGACCTGCTCGTCGTGCACTCCCCGGACCAGAAGCCGTGAGAAGGCGGAGTTGTCCGCAACGCTGGATTGTGCGCAGCATGGGCAGTGGCGCGGGACCTCCGGGACCGCAGTAGGGCACCTCGGGGCCGTCCGTAATGCGTCAGTCGTGGGTGCACGGTTGGGCGGTAGATGGCCAAAGTGGCGGGAGTCGGAGCGAGCCGCTCCGACCACTTTAGGCGTCAGCCCAGGTCAGACTTCGACCTTATCTCCACCCGCGACTGACGCATTACGGGCCGTCCCGGCCCGAGACTTGAAATTCCCTGCGCCAAAGCCTAACTTTCCACGCTGCAGAGACGATTCCCCGTCGATTCGCGAGTCGCGTTTCCAAGGGTCTCCACATGCTGGAACTAATAAATGTGACCCGCAAGTACGGCGATGTCGTGGCTGTCAACGATGTCAGCCTTACCGTGGCAAAGGGCGAGTTCTTCTGCCTGCTGGGCTCGAGCGGTTGCGGCAAGACGACCATCCTGCGCATGGTCGCCGGGTTCGAGAAACGCACGTCCGGACAGATCATCCTGAACGGGCGCGACATGGGCGACGATCCGCCGTACTGCCGTGACGTGAACACCGTGTTCCAGAACTACGCTCTCTTCCCGCATATGACCGTATTCGAGAACGTCGCCTACGGGCTGCGGATCCGGAAGTGCAACACGGCCGAGATTGGAACGCGCGTGATGGAAGCACTGGGCCAGGTCCGGCTGAGCGGGTTCGAGGAACGGCGACCCGATCAGTTGTCGGGCGGTCAGCAGCAGCGGGTCGCCCTGGCCCGGGCCCTGGTCAATCGCCCGAGCATTCTGCTTCTGGACGAACCGCTCAGCGCGCTGGACAAGAAGATCGCGGAGCAGACGCGACTCGAGCTGACCGAACTCCAGCGCCGGGTCGGCATCACCTTCATCTATGTCACCCACAACCAGACCGAAGCGCTGGCCCTGGCCGACCGGGTCGCGGTCATGCACAACGGCGTGATCGAGCAGTGCGGCCCGCCCGGTGAGATCTACGAACACCCCAAAACGCGATTCGTGGCGGACTTCATCGGGTCGATGAACTTCCTCGACGGCCAGGTCACCACGGCGACCGACCGGGGCTGCCGCCTGCGACTGGCGGAACGCTGGGATGTCGAGATCGACAAGGCAAGCCCTGTGGCGCCGGGGAACCGCGTGCTTTACTGCCTGAGGCCGGAGCAGCTCAGACTCAGCCTCCTGCCCGCGCGCGACTTCGAGAATTCCGTCCCGGGAGTTCTCCGCCGCAAGGTGTTCGAGGGCGATGCCACCCTGTACCTGCTGGAACTGGCGAACGGACAGATGGTCACGGTGAGCCAGAACAACTACATCGCGCGGTTGGCCCGCGACTTCTACGAGCTGAACCAGGAGTACCTCCTGCTCTGGAGCCGCACCTCGGGGGAAATCATCCGTGCGTAACCCACTGCGCATCCGAGAGCTGCATCTGCTGCTGTTCCCGCCGGCACTGTGGCTGATTCTGTTCTTCGGCTTGCCGCTCCTCATTGTCCTGTTCTTCAGCGTCAGCCGCCAGGACGTCTACGGCGGCATTGCTCCCGGGTTCACCCTGGAACACTACCGGCGCATCGCCGACCCGCTGTACCTCGTCATCCTGTGGCGTTCCCTGGTCATGGCCGCGGTCACAACGGTCATCACGCTCCTGCTGGCTTACCCCACCGCCTACTACATGGCCTTCGCACCGCCCCGGACCAAACTTATCCTGATGTTCCTGGTCATCCTTCCGTTCTGGACGAACTTCCTGGTGCGCATGTACTCGTTCATGACCATTCTGGGCGCGGACGGCGTGATCAACACGCTGCTGCTCAAGCTGGGGCTGATCCACGAACCGCTGAGCCTGATTCACAATACGTTCGCGGTCTACGTCGGCTTCGTGTACGGGAACCTGCCCTACATGATCCTGCCCATCTTCGCGGCCCTGGATCGCATGAACACCTCGCTGCTCGAAGCGTCCATGGACCTGGGCGCCGGCCCGATCCGCACCTTCTGGAGGATCACCCTGCCCTATTCGCTGCCGGGCGTGGCGGCGGGCATCGTCTTCGTGTTCATTCCGACCCTGGGCAACTTCGTCGTCCCGGAAATCCTGGGCGGCGCGGACGACGTCATCATCGGCAACGTCATCAACCGCCAGTTCCTGGCTTCACGCAACTGGCCGTTCGGGTCCGCCTTGTCGGCCGTACTGGTGTTCGGGCTGATGGTGTTCATCAGCGTGTACATCCGCCGCTATGACCCCATGGGCAAGAAGCAGCTTGCGGCGGTGTGAGGTACCGGAAGAGTGGCAACCGGCGCAACAGGATAATCCCGTTGCTCCCCCCCCCCACGGCATCCGGCGGTGGGGGTGGCCTGGTGCAAGACAGTACGCCGCCCGGCCCCCCGGGCGGCATCCGGGTGCTCAGAGGCGGGCGGGGGGCCGCCCGCGCTACTGCGGGTCACCGCAACCGCCGCCCGGCAGCAGCCAGGCTGCCTGGACGACGATGGCGAGTAGGCTCAGGTAGGAATCTATGGCCAGGAACAACGATCTGGGACTCGGCACAGGGCTGTGGTTGCGCGTGGCGACCTGGCTCAGCGTCGCCTTCCTGTTCCTGCCCATTCCCATCCTGATTATCTTCTCGTTCAACGCCAGCCGGCAGGTGACGCACTGGGAGGGCTTCAGCCTCAAGTGGTACGCGGTGGCCTTCGCGGACCGGGCGCTGTGGACCGGAGTGCAGAACTCCCTGATCATCGCCGCGGTCAGCACGCTCCTGGCCACGGTGCTGGGCACGGCAGCGGCGCTGGCGTTGAGCAAGTACACGTTCCGCGGTCGGGTGCTGTTCCAGAACCTGATCTACATTCCGATCATCCTGCCGGAAATCATTTTCGGCCTGTCACTGCTGGCCCTGTTCATACTGATCCGTATGCCGCTGGGCTTCACCTCGGTCATCTGCGCGCACGTGACGTTCAGCCTCTCGTTCGTGGCCCTGATCGTACTCGCCAGACTGCACCAGTTCGACCGGCGCCTCGAGGAGGCGAGCCTGGATCTGGGCGCAAACCGGCTGCAGACGCTCCGGTACGTGATCCTGCCCGTCATCGCCCCGGGCATTGTCTCCGGTGCGATGTTCGCCTTCACCCTGAGCCTGGACGACTTCGTCAGCACCCTGTTCACCGCCGGCGCCAACTCGACGACCCTGCCGCTACGCATCTATTCCCTGGTCAAGTATGGCGTGACCCCGGAACTGAACGCCATCTCGACCCTGCTGATCCTCGTAACCCTGGCCGCACTCCTCGCCGGGCATTACCTGCAGAGACGAGCTGTGTCGCAACGCCTCGTGCTGGGCCTGGGCGGCGGCACCGCGGCGCTGGTCGCGGTGCTGCTGATCGTCTCCATCGCCCTGGCGGATGACCGCCATACGCTGAACGTGTACAACTACGCGGGGTACTTCCCCGACAGCATCCTGGCCGACTTCGAGAAGGAGACGGGCATTCGCATCAACTACAGCTATTTCAACGACAACGAGGAACTCCTGTCGCGCCTGTCACTGGGCGCGTGCGACTACGACCTGGTCGTACCGAGCGACTACATGGTCCGAACCATGATCAAGCTCAAACTCCTGGCCCGCATCAACCGCGAGAGTCTTGCCAACTACGCCAACCTCGACGAACGCTTCACTCGCATGGAATTCGATCCGACCGGCGAGTACTACATCCCCTACACCTATGGCTGCACCGGCCTGCTCTACAACCGTGAACTCACCCAGCCGCCAGTGGACTCCTGGCGCGTCCTGTGGGATGAACGGTACAAGGGCCGCATCCTCATGCTCGATGACATGCGCGAGTGCTTCGGACTCGCCTTCCGGCTCCTGGGCGGGTCGCTGACGGACCGGGACCCGCGCATGCTCCAGGACGCCCTGGCCCTGCTCCGGAAGCAGAAACCGCTGGTCCTGCGCTACGACTCGAACACCGTGGACAGCATTCTGCTCAGCCGCGAAGCGTACCTCGCCCCGTACTGGTCCGGAGGCGGCCTGCGCCTGACCAAGGACCACCCGGAGTTCGAGTTCGCCATCCCCCGCGAAGGCGTCCCCATGTTCGTGGATACCTTCTGCATCCCCAGGGATGCCAGGCACAAAGAGAATGCCGAGCGCTTGATCGACTTCATGCTGCGGCCGGACATCGCGGCCCGCTGCATGGAGGAACTCCTCTACCCCATGCCCAACACCCAAGCGCCGGCCCTGCTGCCCGAGGACATTCACGCCCTGCTCCAGCCCATGCTGACGCTGGACCTCAAGAAGCTCCAGCTGGTCGGCGAACTCGGCGAGTTCAACAAGGACGTGGACCGCGCCTGGACCGAACTGCGCAGCCGTTGAGGCCGCCGGCAAACGCTCACGGCGGCGGGACGAATTCCCCCGAAGGCCGCCGTAACACGCTTACGTAATGCGTCAGCGCCCCCCGGGCCGCAGACGGCCCGGTCATATCAAGCCGTTACTCGGGCGTTTCCGTCTGAGTACCGCTCCCGCCTGCAAGGCGGGACGGAAGCGGCAGCGACGCTTCAGCGAGCGGGCGCACGGCGCGTTGCCATCCGCGCACGTGTCGACACCCTGAGAGAGACGCTGCAACGCGAACATCAGGGCTGTTTCAAGATCTGGCGTTGCGTCTCGGAAGGCCACGCCTCCGCGCACACCAAGTGGGGGCGGCCTGTCCTCAGGCCGCCCCCCCCCGGCGTGGGGACACGCCAGGGGTACTCACCGCACGCGACGGTCACGGATATTGAAACAGCCCCGCGCGAACATCCCCTCCGCATTTGCTCCGCGCCCGGACTGGGGCATATTGGGTCGCCCGGTCGGAACCACAACGATGCAACTTCGGACGAAACGGATCATGGCGCTGGTGTTCCTCGTGCCGCTCGCCCTCTTCCTCCTCGCGGCGGCCGTCGTCGCCGCGCTCGTGTGGCGCGCCAACGCCACACCGCTGACGGTGCGACTGGGGTTTCCCGCCACGACCAAACTCCTGATCGTCAATGCCGACGACGGCGGCCTCTGCCACTCGGCCAATGCCGCCATTTTCCAGGGTCTGGAGACAGGCATGATAACGTCCACGACGATCATGGTCCCGGCGCCGGGATTCGCCGAAGCGGCCGAGTACGCCCGCGCCCATCCCCAGGCGGACTTCGGCGTGCACCTGACACACACGGCAGAGTGGAAGAGTTACCGCTGGGGCCCCGTACTGCCCAAGGACCAGGTCCCCGGACTCGTGGACCCGGACGGCATGCTCCGGCACGAAGTCTTCGGCGAGAATGGCGTCTACCGTCACAGTTCACCGGCCGAGGCGTACCGTGAGGCCGTGGCGCAGATGCGGACGGCCCTCGACGACGGCCTGGACCCGACGCACATCGACTCGCACATGGGCACGATGCAGTACGACGGGAAGTACTACCTGCGCTACGTCCGCCTGGCGCTCAAGTACGACCTGCCGCTGCGCATGCCGTCCCAGGACCTCTGCAAGAAATACGGTTTCGGCTGGATGCGCCCCGCCCTGCGCACACTCGGCTTGGTCTTTCCCGACTATCTCATTTTCCAGGAAGAACACCGCGGCGCCACGGCGCAACAGCACTGGCACGCGATCCTGAAGGAACTGAAGCCCGGCGTGACCGAGCTCTTCATCCACCCGGCGCTGGCTACGCCGGAAATGCAGGGCATCACGTCGACCCGGCTCTGGCGCCACGGCGAGTTTCAGACGTTCCTCGACGATCCCGACACGCGCCGCATCCTGCAGGAGCAAGGCGTCGTGCTCATCGGCTACCGCCCTCTGCGCGACCTGCAGCGCGGCCAGACGCCAGGCCGCTAGTGCCGGCGGGCGCCTGGGTTGACGGTTAGCTCTCCCGTGCGTTTGGTCCGCTTGCTCAGGTGGGCCCGTCCGGGACATAGGGGGACACGCCCCCCCCCTCATACCGGTATGCGGCATACGGCCGGTCATCATCATCACGAACCTTGGCGTACGGCGCGGGGACGCCTATCTTTCACAGAGGCGAAGCTGCAGTCCTCGACCGTGACCGAATGGATCCGGAGGCGCGCGTGAACATCAGAATCGGCATGACGATCCAGGTCCTGACCCTCTCGGGGGCAGCTATGATGGCCTCGAACCCGGGCGCAGCCCAAGACGCGGTGCCCACCTCGAACGGGTGGCTCGATGCGCAGGAACTCGGCGCGTCAGGCTCGCAGTTCGAGAGCAAGGCTGCGACTACGGACGGCTCGAACCGGATCGCGATCGAAAACGTCGGGGACTTCAAGGCCGGCCAGGGCGTCACCATCTCGAAATGCAACATCCAGTGTACGACCCGTCTGTACGGCCCCGGCGACCCGTATGGCCCGGGTGGCGCTGCGCGCGACGCGAAGGACGCGGTCGAAATCCGCGGTTACGACGGCACAGCCGGGGGCTGGTTGGTCTACATCCTGGAAATTGACGGTGCCAATCCAACAACCTTCCGCTGGAGCGACAACCTCGTGCGCGGCAACCAGTGGCGGGGGACGCGAGTCCCGGTCGCCGCCGACTGGCAGAAGCTCAGCAACGGCATCGAGGTCAAGCTCGGCAAGCGCGACTGGCAGCCGGGCGAGTTTGTCAGTTTTACCGCGCGTGATCAACGGCTCACCACGATCGAGAAAATCGAGGGGAACACCCTGGTCCTGAAGCACCCGGCGAACCGCACCGTGGTTGACGCGGTGGTGCGGCACAGCGACACGGCCGCACTCCAAGCGGCGATCGATCGTGCCATCCGGGAGAGGAAGAACCTGTCGATACCCGCAGGTTACTACCGGCTCAGGTCGAGCCTGTTGGTACGCAACCCGGAGGGTCTCCTCATTGAGGGCGCGGATGGCGTCAACACCGTCCTGGACATCAGCGAGGGCGCCGGTGCGTGCTTCTCCCTCCAGGGCGGCACCGAGGTCACGATCCGCAACGTCCGCCTGCTCGGACACACGGGCATGGAGGAGCAGGCGGGGTACTTCACCTCGTCGAGCGGATTTTCGTTCTGGGCCTGCGCCCTGAAACCGTGCAATGGGGTGGGCATCGGCGGCACGGAACGCGTCCTGGTCGAGAACGTCCACGCCAGCCGCATGGCCTCCGAGTGCTTCATCTCCGGCGGCCCGTACCGCAAAGGCCAGGAGGAACCGGCGAAGTACACCAAGTCGCTGACCTTCCTTCGCTGCTCGGTGACCGACTGTGCAGCCAACGCCTTCAACAACTGCGACTTTGCCGAGAGCACCAGTATTCTCTATTGCCGCGTGGACGGCGCCGGCTGGCACATGTACGAGGGGTCGGGCCGGTTCATCAAAATCGTCGGCAACTACATCCGCAATGCCGGCCCGATCACCATCGGCGATATCCCCCACAACCTGCCGCGCACCGGCCTCAGGCATCTCGAGGATCTCGGTGCCGGACAGGCGGTGGTGACCGACAACGTCCTGGAAGGCATTGGCCGCTGCGGCGGCATCGCCATCAACCATGGCCCGACGCAGGTGATCGTCGCCAACAACCTGTTCATCAACTACAACGGCACCGCCATCAACGCCTCAAGCAACACCGTGCACTGGTCCTTCCCGCCACAGAATATCATCATCACCGGCAACATCATCGACCTGACCTGCACGGACGACAAACCCCGCTGGCGCTCGGGCATCAGCGTCAGCACGTCAGACACGACCGTGAGCGACAACCAAGTCTACGTCCGTGGTGCTTGTGCTCCCAACGTGACCGGACTGCGGATCGGCGAGTCGGCGCAGAACCTCAACATCCACGACAACCTGGTCCGGAACTGCAGTACCGGCCTGTCGGCGCATCGGTTGGAGGGGAGAGTGGTGAAAGTCACCGACCCTTCCCGCTTCACGGTCGAGGGCATTCCCTATCCGTGGCGCTACTCCGGGTTCTACAAAGGCTGGAATCTAGTGTGGCTCGGTGAGGGCAAGCCCCGTATACCGTGCCTCGCCGACGTGTTCGACAACGACACGCTCGAGTTCCGGCTCGCGCAACCTTGCGAGGGCATGCAACCGGGCGACAAGTTCAACCTGTATCCGCCCGCCGCCAACTGGCAGATCCACGGCAATACCATCACCGGTTGCCAGACGCCGGTTCTGCTCGACGCTCACGGCAGCCCGACGTCGCGGGTCCGGGACAACCTGATCAGCCGCGGCGAGGCGACCGGCGTCAAGCAAGCCGTCGATGTGCGCGGCCAGTTCGACCTCACCGGCAATCACATCTCCGGGTTCGACGAACCGGGCGCCGTGGCGCTGTCGCTCGGCCCGGACAACCTCGGCCGCGCCTGGCCGAACCTGATCCGCGACAACGTCTTCCAGCGCTGCACCGCCACGGTGCGCGAAGCGCGCCCCGGCCTGTGGCAAACCTGCGTTGCCCAGAGAAACGTGTTCCTCGACTCCCCCGAACCGCCCGCGCCAGCCCCCCCACCCGCGAAGTAGTCCGCCCACGCTCCACCCGCGACTCCCATGAAACTGAGGGGCCCGGGAGCCCGCGAGGACGCGGGCGCTCCAGGGACTGGCACGGGGGGCTGACTTTGGAGCGCCCGCGTCCTCGCGGGCTCCAAAAGCGTCGTCACCAGTTTCACCTCGGTATGACCGGGCGGTACGCCGCCCGGACGACGCTGACGCATCACAATCACCCCAGGGCTGTTTCAAGATCTGGCACCACGTCTCGGAAGGCCACGCCTCCGCGCACACCCGGTAGGGGCGGCCTGTCCTCAGGCCGCCCCCCCCGGCGTGGGGACACGCCGGGGGGTACTCGCTGCACGCGACGGTCACGAATCTTGAAACAGCCCTGCAATCACCCTCGCCAGGGGGTGCTCCTCTCCAACCATTCAACTATATTACCCGTCGTTCACTTTCTTGTCCTCTATGCAGCTTTCACGTTCGTGACGTGACGGTGTACGCGCGCGCGCACCGTCGCACCCAAGACCGGACGCTTGGAGATTGGCAGTCCATGTTTGACCTATTCAAGACACGCGCTCAGGCCGTGAGCGCGGAAGTTCACCGGCTCCCGACCCGGAACGGTACTGTCGATTTCGTTCTCAACCTTCTCGCAAGCGAGAAGGTTGCCGACGCGGCCGGCTTCGGTGCCGTCTGGGCCAACGGCTCGTTCCTGACTGGCGTGGACACCGAAACGTTGGCGCGAAAAGTTCCCGGCCTTTCCTTTGCCGTGACCCGCGAACGGGCCAAGGAGGCGAGAATCGGCATCACCCAGATGGACTGGGGCCTGGCCAACACCGGGTCCCTGGTGGCGGACCAGACCGCCGTGGAACAGCGCCTCGCCTCCTCCCTGCCGTGGATCCATATCGCACTCCTGCCGTCCAACCGCATTCTGGCGGACATTCCCGCGCTGATGCAGAAGCTGTCCCCGGACAAGGCCGCATATATCGCCTTCATCACCGGCCCCAGCCGCACCGCCGATATCGAACGCGTGCTCACCATCGGAGTCCACGGCCCCGAACGCCTCGTCATCTGCGTCGTCGACGAGCCTTGGGAGGTGAACTCATGAACCGCAAGATGCAGACCGCCATTGACCAGGCCATCGGCAACCCTGTCCTCGGCAACGCCCTCACCCGATTCCGCGAAGCCTACGTCGTCTCCCGCGCCAAGGCCTACGAGGGGATCGACTTCACCGCGTTGAAAGAGCAGATTGCCGCCGCCAGGGGTCATGTCGCGGACCACCTCGCCGAAGTCACCGAAACGTTCAAGAAGGCGGCGGAAGCACGCGGGGCCAAGGTCTTCGTCGCGCGGAGTGCGCAGGAAGCCAGGGACTACATCACCGCCCTGGCCCGCGACAGAGGCGTGAGAACGGTCGTCAAGTCCAAATCCATGGCCTCGGAGGAAATCCACCTCAACGAGCACCTCAAGAAACATGGCATTCAGGCGTGCGAGACGGACCTGGGTGAGTGGATCATTCACCTGGCCGGGCAACGGCCCTCGCACATGGTCCTTCCGGCCATCCATATGGCCAAGGAAGAGGTTTCCGACCTGTTCAGCAAAGAGATCGGCGAACGCCTGAGCACCGACATCCCCCGCCTGGTCAAAGTCGCACGCAACGCGTTGCGCGAGAAGTTCTTTGAAGCGGACATGGGCATTTCCGGCGCGAACATCGCCATCGCGGAAACCGGGACCTTGGTGCTGGTCACCAACGAGGGTAACGCCCGCCTCGTCTGCACCCTTCCCAAGATCCACGTCGCGCTCGTGGGTCTGGAGAAACTCGTCCCCACGTACACCGACGCCGCCGCCATCCTGACCGCCCTGCCCAGGAGCGCCACCGGCCAGCTCCTCACCAGCTACGTCAGCATGATCACCGGTCCCACCCCCACCGACGATGGTACCCTGAAAGAACTGCACATCGTCCTCATGGACAACCGCCGCTCCGACATGGCGCGCGACGAAAAGTTCAAGCAAACGTTCAAGTGCATCCGTTGCGCCTCCTGCCTGAATGTCTGCCCCGTCTACCTCCTGGTCGGCGGCCACGTGTTCGGCCACGTCTACACCGGCGGCATCGGCACCATCCTCACCGCCTGGTTCAACGAACTGAAAACCGCCGACGATCTGCAGGCGCTGTGCATCGGCTGCGGCCGGTGCAAGGAGATCTGTCCGGGCGGCATCGATATCCCCGGGCTCATCCTCGAAATCCGGCGCCGGTTGGTGGAAAAGGAAGGCCTGCCCTTTGTCTACAAGGCGGGTCTTACGCTCATGAAAAACCGGGGCCTCGTCCACAAGCTCCTCTGGGCCGCCAAGCTGGGCCAAAAACCGTTTGCCCGCGACGGGTACATCCGGCACCTGCCCCTGTTCCTCGCCGGATTGACGGAGCACCGGAGCCTGCCGACCATCGCCCGCGAACCGTTCTCCGAAGTCTTCAAGCGGATCGCCCAACCCGCCTGCAAGGAAAAGGCCGCGTTCTTCACCGGATGTTCCATCGAGTTTGCCTTCCCCCGCATTGGCGAAGCGGTGGTCCGAACCCTGAACAAGGCCGGCATCGAAGTGGTCCTGCCAGCCGCCCAGACCTGTTGCGGCACAGCGCAACGCGCCAACGGCGCGTTCGACCTGGCCGCCGGGTGCGCCGTCGACAACATCAAGGCGCTCGCCGCCGACACGGTCGACTACGTCGTCGTCGCCTGCGCCTCGTGCATGTCTTCGCTCAAGAAGGAATATCCCCAGCTCCTCAAGGACACGAACCATCAGGACTGCGTTCCGGACGCGGAGAAACTCGCGGCCAAGACCTACGACTTCTCGTCACTGGTCAAGAAGCTCATCCACGAAAAACGCCTGACACCGAAGACGGGACACGGCCACGGCAAAGTCACCTACCACGATTCCTGTCATGCTCGGCGACTGGTCGGAACCTGGCGAGAACCGCGAGACATCATCCAGGCTTGCGGGTATGAGCTGGCCGAAATGTACGAATGCGACACCTGCTGCGGTCTGGGCGGAACCTACACCGTCAAGCAATCCGACCTCTCCATGCGCATGCTCAAGCGCAAACTCAAGAACATCGAAGATACCGGGGCGCAATATGTGGCCATGGAATGCCCCGGGTGCCTGGTCCAGATCGACGGCGGCCTCGACCAGTCCGGCTCGAAAATCAAGGCCAGGCACGTCGCCGAACTCCTCGTCGACCAGTTCTGAGCCCCCTGCCGCGAAGCGTCAGCGGCTCCCGGGCGGAATACCGCCCGATCATGTGCGGGCGTTACTCGCGTCCGGCCGGGACTTTCTGGCAG